>MDTA01166959.1_pt1 | contig 21277 bp, 20 predicted proteins | sample 811151 | NCBI WGS metagenome assembly MDTA01 (sample SAMN05326648, study PRJNA326480) | marine metagenome | isolation source: seawater | place: Indian Ocean: South | collected 2010 | reverse complement strand
ACGCGTGCAGCTGACCAGTACTAATAGCTCAATTGGCTTGATTTATGCACTGAAAAAAATTTTCATATCGATAAAATCGAGATATAATATTACCAATGCGTATATTAGGAGTATCTGCCAGTTTAAGAAATAAGAGATTTTCTTACAAGAATAAGCTTGTGGAGGATTTACGAAAAATTAACTCATTAAATGAGTTAAACATTTTTGTAAAAGATCAAATTAAAGTAACATTCTCTGACATGGAAAAACTTAATAAAAAAGAATTAAGTTTTGAAGAAAAATATAAAGAGTTAAAAAAACATAAAGGTGATAGGGGTTTAAGTAATTCTGAAACAGCTTTAGTCTATGCTTTATGGCAAGCTTCGCAAGAAAAAAACATCGAAACTGATTATTTAAGCTTATCAAATATATTTGATAATGAAGACACTGAAAAATTAAATTTTTTCAAAAAAAAATTTCTTGAGTGTAATGCATTGCTTGTTTCCGGACCCGTATACTTTGGTGACAGAGGAAGCCTAACCCAAAGAATGATAGAATTTTTAAATAGTGATAGAGACTGCATGAAGCATGCAAAAAAAATTTTATATGCTGGTTTGGCTGTTGGAGCAAAAAGAAACGGCGGACAAGAAACTACGCTTATTTTCCAAACCCTTGATTTTTTAAATTTAGGGTGCAAAGTGATTGGGAACGGTTACGATACAACCGCACAATACGGAGGAACTTTAGTAGCTGGAGATATAGGAAAATTGGTAGATGATAATTATGGAATAAAAACTGCTCTTAGTACTGGAAAAAACTTAGGAGAAGTTTTAAATAAAATTAATATCACTGATAACAAAATCGAAACAATTAGAAAAACTCATAGGTGCCATATATTTATTTTACAAGACAATAAAAACCAAGAGTGTACAAAAATCGTTGAGAGTTTAGTCAAAAATTATAAAGACAAAAAAATTTCATTTAAAATATTTAAAGTATTCAAAGATCAAGTACACAAATGCATTGCCTGCGATATCTGTCCGATTTCATATGGTGATAGAAAACAGTATAGATGTATAATTAATAATAAAGATGACTTCTTTAAAAAAAATCATGAGGAAATTATTGATTGTGATAGTTTTATTTTTGCGGCCTACAGTGGTACAAATTTTATTAATATTAAAACTAACTATCAACAATTTATTGAAAGAACTAGATATCTTAGAAGAGACGATTATTTGATTGGAGATAAATTAGTGACTTCGTTAATTCTTAGTGAAGTGAACTCTAACAGAAATTTACACATCAGAATTTTAACTTCACTTATGAGGCACCATAATATTTTAACAAAACCAATCTTAGTTTTTAAAAATGCTAATACCTATATTAATTTAGAAAATATAAAAAAACAATTTATAGACTTTTGCCAAACAGCCTTGAAAGTTAAAAAGGACCCAAAAAAAATTAATGAGTATAAACCTGTTGGATATGAAATAAGTTTGGAGAAATTCTTACAGAAAAAAAAGAGCAATTATTAAACTTTTTTATTATTATTTTTAAGAAATTTTACAATTGATTTAATATTTTTGAAATTTGAGGTAGAAACTTTAGAAATTGGACAATTTAACTTTAAAGAATTCTCTATAAAGTTAATTAATTCCACAATTCCGAATGAGTCAATCAATTCCGTTTCAATCAAATTAGTATTTTGATTTATTTTCTGTTTCGAAAATTTTTTAAGATAATTAATTAATTTTTTTTCAATATCCATTATTGATATTTATTAATTATGAATTGTTTGTCAATTTTATTGTTGCCAAGTCTTGGAAATTTAGAAAGTTGAAAATATTTTTTTGGTAAATGGCTACTTGGAATTTTATCTTTTAAATAGTCGTTAATTTGACTCGGATAAACTTTTTTATTAGAGACGAATGCACAAAAAGGCACATTTCCAAACGATTTTACATTTCCCTTATAAATTAGAATTTCATCAAACCACTTTGTGCTAAGTAACTTTTTTTTAATAAGTTGTGGGTATATCATTACACCTGAAGATTTAAAAATTTCAGATATTCTTCCCTCTAATTTTAAATAATTATTTCTTAAAATACCTATATCACCTGTTTTATAAATTTTATTAGTTTGCAAAATAAAATTATTTTTCTGATAATAACCTATGTACAAATTATCTGATTTAATTTTTATTTCACCTTTTTGATTATTTTCGTTAACAATCTTCATATAATTTAGAGGCTTTCCTACAAAAAACTTATATTTATTATTTTTAATTAAATTAATACAAAATCTTCCACCAACTTCGCTTAGACCATACATATAATAAAAATCAAAATTTAATTTGCGTTTTAAATACTTATTAATTGTGTCCTCAGCCAAAAAATCTCCTGAAGAAATCATTTTTTCAAAATTAATTAATTTATTACTCGAACTTTCAATTACCCATTTCGAGTGAAGAGGGGGGCCACCAAAATAATTAATTTTTTTTCTTTTTAATAAAGCTTTTATATTTGAGGGAAGCATAATTTTTTCTGTAGAAATAAAATTTGTCCCACTAATCATGCAGGCTAAAAAATGACAAATTGCACTAGTAAACAAATAAGGTATGCACATCAAGAAAGTTTTATTCTTTTTAAATTTAATTTTTTTAAGAACGTATTCAGCGTTTTTACAAACAAATGACATCTTTTGCAAAATTAACTTTGGATCACCCGTGGATCCTGACGAGGAAAAAATTAAATTAAATTTCTTAACAATATTATTTTTTTTTATATTTTTATTTTTAGTAACTTTAATTTTATTTCCATCAAAATAAATAATATTTTTATAATATTTATATATGTTACTTTTTTTTATCTCCGGATAAATAGTAAAATTTAGTTTCAATGCTACAAGTAAATTTATCCAATATTCAGACCCGCAATTATTTTTTAAAACTGCCAATGAGTTTCCTTTTAAATTAAATCCTTCAATTAATTTAAGTTTTTCTTTAATTAATAAATTTATTTTTGGAGCAAAAAATTTTTGTGACTCATCAGAGATATAAAAATTTTTATTTTCTAAACTCCTAAAAATTTTTTCTAAAATTATCTTGTTTTTCACTAGTACTTTAAATAAGTCTTTTGAATTTGATTTTTATTTTTAAGCCATATTCTTGGATTTCTTGCAAAAATCAATTTTAAATTATTAACGATTTTTTGATATTCACAAATATAAATTGCACCTTTCTTAAATTTAATTTTTTTGAATGTTTTCATTTTTTTTAACTTTGATACGATTTGTTTGTTCCCGTCACCAATCATATTTTTTGATTTAAAACGCACACCCAACAAAGAATAACTTGAAGTTATTTTATTATTTTTTTTTATTTTTATATAAAATTCTTTATTAAACCTATATGGAACGCCATACAGATTTTCGACATAATGTATCATTCCGATGGAAGTATTTGGTTCACCTAAGCAAATAAAGTAAGTTTTATAATTCATTAATTTATCAAACACCGAACCTTCTCCGTAAGCAGAATAGGACACATTTTTTAATATTTTTTTTATTTTTGTTCCCAATCCTGAAAATGACCATAAGGGGTGATCTGATCTATGACTTTTTTTTTGATTTCTTACGTATTCAGAAAAAATGCCCATTGTGTAAGATTTTGTATTTTTCTTATCATAAACTTTCTTATTTTTAATTAGATTAAGAGTAGCTGTTGGCACAATCACCCCTCCATTTGGGCCAGTGATTTTTTTTAAATAATTAAGAAAATATTTACAAAACTTTTTTATTTCTACGGTTCCCATTCCAAAATTAAAAGTATTCCCCGCAACATATACAATAGTGCCTTTTTTGAAAGGATATTTTGATATTTGTTTTTTAATTTCCTTTTCTATTTTTATTTCTAATCTCATTACTAATAAGAATTAATTCAAAGTTTTTATAATTTTGTTATCACTTAAAATTTTAAGATTCTTGAGCAAATTATTTTTGGAAATTTTAAGAAGCTTCGCTAGTTCTACTTCATCATAATTTCTATCAACGTATGCTGCTATACTAAATAAATTACGTTCATAATTGTTTGCCTTTTTTCTTGTGCCTCTTACCAAATTGTACTTTGAAAAAAAAGGTTCACAATTAAAATTTTTTACAAATATTTTATTATTTTGGATTTCTTTAATAATAAGTAAAATTTGTTTTAAAGATGATTTTAAATTTTTTTCGCTTATAATTTTTAAGTTATCATTTGATGTATGATATTCCTTATAGTCTCCAAATCTAGTTCTACAAATTGTAACAAAAGGTAAATTCAAATTTTGACAACCAAATTGTCTTTCGTTACTTCCCCTTTTTAAAAAAGTTTCTATTTTAAATTTTTTTGTTTTGGACAAAATTCTTTTTGCAACTTTATCAGCGTAGGTATTTCCTTCCTTAGATGAAATTAATGTAAAAGGTCCTTTGTCTCCAACACAACTTAAGTTAAATCCAGCTATCAAATTATTTCTTAAATTATTAATATTTTTTTTTATGTATGCAATCGCCCCAATCGTTTCGGGTATTAGAACGAGTCTAATCGAGTACTTTCCAGGTTTTAAAATTTTAGATAGGGCCATTATAACCAATGGTCCGGAGAGTTCATTATTAGCCATAGAAGGGTGGCAAATATAAGAAATAATTAAAATTTCCTTTTTACTTTTTCCTCTAATAAGTAACTCAGTATAATCTAAGCCACCCTTAAAATGTTCACTATTAATTTTAACTTGATACTTAGATTTTTTATTCATTTTTTTGAATTTATTATAAGGCACACAAAACCCCCAATTTTTTTTATAGTAAGAGGTAAAATATGGAATTGCATTTGGAATATGTTTTAAATAAAAAACATTTTTCCTTAGCTCATCAAAATTTAGTAATTTATTTATCTTTTTTGAATATCCAAGTACGTGCAAATTATTATCTTTAAAATCACAAATTTTTTTTCCACCAACTTCTTTTATAAAGGCTTCAGTAATTTTCCATTCTAAAGGAATTTTCCAATCAAAAACTTTTGTATTACTTTTAATTCTATAATTTTTAAAATTATTATTTACATTTTTTTTAATGAATTGAATAGTTTTTCTTAAACCCTCTCCAGTTATACTTCTATTAATCGGAAAAAGTATTTTTGCCCATTTCATCATTTTTATTGTCATAAATAACTGATACTTTTTAAATTAAAGTATAATTTACTTTTCCTTTAATTCTTTTTTGAGTTTCTCATACTCATTTAATTTAATTTTCATAAAATTAATTGTAAGTCTTGTTTTTTCAGCAATACCTTTCGGGGTTAATATGTAAAGATAGTTAATTTTATTTGGGTTTTTTTGAAAATTTTTTACTTTAATCAGCCCCTTTAATTTTAAAGCTTTTAAACAATAATTAAGTTTTCCTAAACTTAAACCTAATTCTTCAGCTAACTCTCTTTGAGATGAGTTAGGTTTATTTTTAATTTTTCTCAATATATCAAAGTGTTCTTGAGTGTGTTTTGTATCATTGTTCATATTTTGAACATTATAGTCTCTTATACTTTAGAGTAAAGCAAATTTTATTGAGCGCTACAAAAATTGATAAAATTATTTTTACCTGGTGTACAATTATTTTTTTTTATAAACTTTTTCATATTGTTTAAATCCTTCACAGTATCAATAGTAAATGACCTTTTGCCTGAATATTTCTTTATACTTCCAAATGATGCAAATTTTTTCACTCTAAAATTTGATATTTTATTGAAAAAAAACCATGTAGGAAATTCGTAATTAGAAGTTGTAAATTTCTTACTTTCAGAAAATAATTTTCGAGAGGAAAATATTTCCAACGAGATGCCCTTTGGATAGTCACTTTTAATATTCCAGTTTTTTGAATGACACATACCCCGTGTGGTGAGGTAGTCAACTTTAGTGTTAAAAAAATTTTTTATAAATTTATCTATTATTATAGGATCAATAAGTGGATTATCTCCAGTGAGTCTAAGAATAGAATAATTTTTTCCATCATTAAAGTTTTTGTATCTACTTATTACATTTGATTCAGAACCACAAATAACTTTGATTTTATATTTTGTTAAGTATTTTACTAAGCTAATATTATTTTTTTTGTTAGAGGTGAGTATAAATATATTTTTTCTATTTAAATATTTTGAATTAAGCGCATTTTGAATTACAAAATCAATTAATCTGTATCTTCCACAAATAAATTTCATAGACTTGCCCGGCAACCTTTTTGAACCCATTCTAGTTTCGATTACACATTTAAGATTTTTCACAACTAAAAATTTTTAATTTTAACTAATTGATGTTTCTTAACATTAGATTTTAACTTTCTTCCAATAATTTTTTTAAAATTTTCAATTTTTATACCCTTTCTTTCAAAAGGCCTTAAAAAAACAATATCTTCCTTTTTCAAAATATGTCCAATTTTAAAATTGTTAACAAAATAAACACTCCTTCTTAATGTTTTTTTCCCATACTTTTCACATGCAAACTCTTTTTTTCTTGGAGATCCTATTAGATTTATATTTTCATCTATTAAACTTACTAATCTTTTAAGCTCATGATGATCTACAGATAATTTGTAATCACCAGCTAACTTAGATCTAGTTGGCATAAAATGTTTTTCAATAACTTCTGCTCCAAAAAATATAGATTTGGCAGCTGTTTCTATACCTGGCACATGATCAGAATAGCCTGTGCTCACTCCAAATTTTTTTTTCAAAAAATTTATGTTAATTAAATTTGCGTCCTTTTTGGCTGTTGGGTAGCTTGATATACAGTGAAGTAAAACTACTTTATTTCTTGGGAAAAAATTAAGTGCTTTTTTAATTTCTTTTAAATTAGACATCCCTGTCGATATAACAACTTTTTTTTTTGTTTTCGAGATTTCTTTAAGTAAGTTGATATTATTTATATCGCCAGAAGCCACCTTAAAAAAAGAAACATAATTTTTTATTTTTTTTACATAAGAATGATCAAATGGAGTAACACAAAAATCAATTTTATTTTTTTTGGCTAGTTTAGAAAAAATTTTTACTTGATTAATTGAAATTTTTACTTTTTTAAATCTTTGATACTGATATTTTAATTTTTTATCTGATACATGTTTATAAACTTTTAATTTATTGTTAACTAAGTTGTTTTCATTAAATAATTGAAACTTAACACAATCTGCTCCAGCTTTTTTTGCTAGTACAATAGATCTTTTTGAAAGTTTCTCTCTGCCTAAATGGTTACTTCCAACTTCTGCAATTAAATAAGGTTTTCTTTTTTTTAACATTAAAAGTTTATATATTTAATTTTTCCAATTGATGTCCGGGTTTAATGTATCAATATTAATTAAACTTTGATTTTTTCTTACAACTTTGTAAATTTTCTCTATTTCTTTTTCGTTTAAGGTGATGGGGTTTAAACCCAAAGAGATTAAAGAAGTATTTTTTGGATTATAATAGTGATCTTCTTCTTCAATCCTAGGATTTTTTATGTGAGAAATTTGCGCTTTGATATTTTTTTTATCGGCAAAAATTTTAATTTTATTGGCTATTTCGTTCAAAGAACAAAATTCAGTAAATTGGTTAAACACTCTAAATTCTCCTTTTTTTGGAGGATTATTATTTGCAATCTTTACACAATTTATTGTATCAGCAAGATTTAAAAAACCTCTTTTTTGATCACCTTTACCGTACACAGTCATTTTTTTGTTGCATGCAATTTGAGAAATAAATCTATTTATTATAGTCCCGAAAATTGCATCGTAGTGAAAAGATGTTGCTAGATTTTCGGGATCTAGCGCGATTTCATCGGTAGTTAACCCATATACGAATCCTTGGTTCAAATCAGTGCACTTCAATCCCCAAACTCTACAAGCAAATTCAATGTTTGAACTGTCATGAACTTTTGACAAGTGGTAAAAACTACCTGGTTTTTTTGGAAACAAAACTCTATCTTTTCGTCCGTTATGTTCGACATTAAGCCATCCCTCTTCAATGTCTATATTCGGAGTTCCATATTCTCCTAAAGTACCAAGTTTTATTAAATGACTATCTGGACAGAATTTTTTCATTGCAAATAATAAATTTAAATTACCTATAACATTGTTATGTTGCGTAAAAACTGCTTTTTCTCTAGAAGCCATTGAGTACGGAGCAGATGGTTGTTCCGCATAGTGAACTATAGTCTCAGGTCTAAAATTTTCTATAATTTGATAAAGAACTTTATAATTTAATAAATCAGCGACTAAATATTGAATCTTATTATTTTGATTAGAATTCCATATTTTAATTCTTTCATTAAATGGTTTAATTCTTTCAAGAGGCTCCACCCCATATTCCAATTCTATTTTTCTTTTAGATAAATTGTCTACTGCAAAAACCTCATGTCCAGCATTAGCAAAATGTATTGAGGTTGGCCAACCAAGATATCCATCAGCACCGAGAATAAGTATTTTCATTTTTTTAGTTTCGATTATTCGTATACCAATTATAAGTAATTTCCAATTTTTTTATAAAGTTTTTTTTAATCCTCGTAGCAGGTTTATTATAGACTTTGTCATCATATCCTGCAGGGGTTTTAACATATTCAAGTTTGTTATTTTTTTTTGATATTTTTTTTATTAGAAGAGCTATATCTATTATTCTTAAAAACTTATTTGTATTTATTAAAACTACATTACTTTTAGAATTTTTTGATAAACTTGAAACTAATTTTATACATACATCATTAACAAAAATAAAATCTCTTTTTTGTAATCCTTTTTTATGTATTTTAATTTTTTCACCTTTTAAAATATTTTTAATAAAAGCGTGAACAGAGCTTGTTTTATGCTTTGAAAATGGCCCAAAGACATTTGAAATTTTACAAATTTTAATGTTCATATTAAAAGTTGAGTTAAAAGTATTTGCAAAATTTTCACAAATAAATTTGGATAAACCGTAAATACTTGGATTTTTGGTAAAATTATCAACTCCCATTGATGAGGCTATAATAATTTTTTTTATTTTATTTTTTTTACAACTATTTATTAGATTAAATGTAGCCTCTATATTGTTTTTAAAAGCACTTTCCGGCGAATTATGACAGTTCACAAAACCTGGAGTCGCAGCAAGATGAATAACACTTGTAATTTTCTTTTTTTTAATAATTTTTTCTATTCTACTTTTATTTTGCAAATCAACCTTAGTAAAATTTTTAAAATTAAAATAAGGATTCTTTATTTTGTCAATGCCAAAAAATTTTTTCTTTGATTTTATAAGATACCGTATTAAGTTTGATCCAATAAAACCAGATGTTCCAGTTACAAGAATAGTCATGTTATATTTTTTAAAAACACATAAATTTTTGTTAAATTTTTTTTGAATAAACTATTAGACATATTTTTTGAATGCTTCTGGTAACAGTAAAGTGCTTTATTAAAATATCCAATATTAAATTTTTTTTTATTTATTCTTAACCAAAAATCATAATCATCCTGATAATGGAGTTTCTCATCGAAACCTCCAACAGAATTCCAAACAGATTTATTAAAAATTGTTCCACTTCCCATTGGATATCTAAAAATTTTTGATTTAAAACTACCTTGATTGATAATTCTTACTTTTTTTTTTAAATTATCTTTCTCGATTATATTTCCATAAATAAAATCTAGTTTTTTTTTGTTAAGTTCACTGTAAAAAACTTTTAAGAAGTTTTTAAAGACGTAGTCATCAGCATCTATTTTTGTTACCCATTCGCTTTTAGATTTTTTTATTCCAAAATTTGTTGATTTGCTTAAAGATCCAAAATTTTTTCTGAAATATTTTATTAGTCGATTTTTTTTTTTTAAATTAGAAGCTACCTCTTTTGTATTATCTTTACTTGAGTCATCAATAATTAAAATTTCTTTAATGTATTTTTTTTCATTTAAAAGAATACTTTTAATGCATTTTTTTAAAAATCTCCCATAGTTATGGCAAATTACAATTATTGAAATCATGATATATGTATATCAACTATATTTAAAAAGTTAAGTTTTTTAGCCATATTTCAGAAAAAATGTTGAATGTTGTTCATTATTTGAACATAATCATAACTATACTAAAAGTAAATTCAAAAGAATAGTAATTTTTTTAAAGTGAGAGAATTAGAATTTTTTATACATCCCGGATATGGAAAAACCGGAACTTCGTTTTTGCAAGAGAAAATTTTCTCTCGCATAGGTTTTACTAATTTAGGAAAAACTTTTTCAAACAATCGTCTTAAGGAATATCAATATAAAGTATTTATACCAAAATATAACTTAGATCCTATCTATCCTTTTAATATCCAAGAAGATTTAAAAAAATATATATTAGAAATTGAGAACACAATTAATAACAGTAATACCAATAAGATAATTTTTTCAGATGAAGTAATGTTTGATAAAATTAATTATCTTGGTGATTATAATATTTACTTATTAAAGGAGATTATCGAAAAATTAAGAGAGAAATATAAAATTAACTTAAATTTTATAATTACCATTAGAAATCAATCCGATGTTATAGCTCCTACGTTTGCGTATAACTATCATAGACAAAAAAAAAATTTTAAAACAATAGATAATTATATAAAGCAAATATTGACTGACAAAAATTTAGCTCAAATATTTTATTACAATGAATTAATTGATAAAATCAAAAAAAATTTTTCACCAAAAATATTAATTTTACCCTATGAAGAATTAGTTAAAAATTTTGATAATTATGTAAAAAAATTAGAGAGTTTTTTAAACACCTCTTTTCAAGACATAAATTTAAAAAATGAATTTATTAATAAAAACCATGTCATCAAAGATGGACAAAAGTTTTGGTATACTAACGACTTAAAAATATCAAATATTTATTTGCTAGCTTCATCAATTCATAGAAATTTAAAAAAGCAAAGTACTTATTATGAAAAAATACATTCAAGACTGAACTTTATAAAAAAATTGATTTCTCCTAAAACAAAAAAAATAGGTTTGATAAAAATTTCCGTAAAACAAAAAAACTTATTAAAAGAACATTTTAAAGAATCAAACAAAAAATTGGCTTCTGATTACAACATCGACCTAGAGAAACTAGGATATTTCTAATCTATGAAAATCAAAAAAAACAGTAAAAAAATTTGAAAAAGAAAAATTTAATAATTACTAATCAGTTCAAGCCAATAGATAAAAATATATATTATATTGGAACAACTAGTACAATTCCTTTTTTAAATGATGAGGATAATTATCAAAAAATTATCTTTCCTGAATTAAAAAGAGAAGAAATTTTAAAAAATTATACTTTTTGTAATGACGTAAGTAATAAACTTTTAGTATTAATAAGTGCTAATCTTAATTTAATTCACGATGAAAATTTTCATATTAGTTATTGGGATATTATTATTGGAACTTGGTTACGAGATTATGTTGAAACAATGTTCAAAATTTATTCTCAAGTTAAATTTACCTTTGAAAATTATGAAATAAATAGAGTTATAACGGTAAAAGAAATAAATTACGACTTTTCTCCAGTTGATACGCTTTATTTCAGAAAACAAATAAATGACGATCAGTGGTATTTTTTGATTTTTTCTAAAATAATTTCATTTTTAAAATTAAGTAATAATTTTGATTTTAGCCACAAGTGCACAAGTGGTTTCGATGATATTACAGCTTTAAAAAAAACTATCAAAAATAAAAGCTTAATAAAAATAATCAAAATTTATAACTTTTTTTTTAAACCTGCAAAATTTTTTCTTAATTTCAATAACTATTCGGTAATAACTAAAACTATGTTACCTCTTTTTTATGAAAAATTTTTAGAATTAAAAAATTATCAATTACCAACATTTTATTCAGACGAACAAATTCAAAAAGATATAAAAGAGGAAAATATTAGAGCGAAGCTAGATTTTAAAAAAAATGAAAGTGATACAAATTTTGAGAAATTTTTAAAAGAAAATTTAAGTGATTTTCTTCCTAAAAGCTATTTAGAAAATTATCCTGATATAAAAAAAATAGCTACTGGAAACAGATTTCCGAATAGTCCAAAATTTATATTTACCTCAGAATCTTTTGCATACGATGAGATATTTAAAGTCTACGCAGCATTACAAAAAGAGAAAAAAATACCTTTTTACTTAGGACAACATGGTAATAAATATTTTACGCGCATAAAAAATAATTTTAGACCTGAAACTAACATCGCTGATAAATTTATTTCTTGGGGTGCAAAAAATAATAGTTTTATGAAAAGTAAAATAGAGCCTGCTTTTAATTTTAAAACTGCCGGAAAAGAATTTAAGAGAGTCAATTCCACAAAAATTATTCTTTTTTTTCCATGGGTTGTAAGCAATCTTCACTCACTACATACAATGGAAAATGATATTTTCAAATTTTTAATTCAAGTAAAAGATATAATTAATAAATTAGATGACAAGGTCAAAAAAAACTTAATCTTAAGATTTAATCCATCTTATTTTAAAAATTTTTTTGGTGTGAAATATTTTGATATATTTAAAGATCTAAATTGCGATTATGATAATGGCCAAACTCCTATAAAAAAATTATATAAGAAATCAAAATTAAATTTTTTTATTTCGGAGTCAACAGGGGTTTTAGAAAGCTTTCATTATAAAATACCTACAATTTTTTTTAATGAGAAAAATTTTATAGAAAATATTAATCAAGATTATGTTGATAAATATGATATGTTATTAAATAATGAAATTTTATTTACAGACAAAAATAAAATTATAAATCACATTAATGTCAATTGGGAAAATATTTTTGATTGGTGGAAAAGTAAAAAGGAAATAGTAGCTCAATTTAATAAAGATCTTAATAATTATTCCAATCTGGATGGAATAAAAAAAATAAATCAAATTTTAAATCAATAATCAATGAAAAGAATTTTAAAAATTATAAGAATCTTAATAATTTCTAAATATAAATTTGTTATTCCAAAAAATACTGAAGTATTGATTTTTGGTAACAAAAGACTTGATGAATGTGTAAATATTTTTAAAAAAAGAAATTTTGTTGTAATTGAGTCAAACTTTTTTTCAACTAGAACATTTTATTTAACACCAAAGCTTCTTATCAATTTGATAAAATTTTATAATGGGAGTTTATATAAGTCATATGTTCAAAGTTTAGTAATTTTAATAAAACCAAAAATAGCCTTTACCTTTACAGATAATTCATTTCTTTTCTCTTATTTAACAAAAAAATTAGAAAATAAAATTCATTTTATTGCTGTTCAAAACGGATCTAGGTATCAAATTTATGAGCATAAGGAAATGTTTAAAAAAAAAATTACTAATGCAAATCTAAATAAAAACTTTTTTTTCTCGAATTATTTAAGTTTCGGTAAAATAGAAAAAGATGATTTTAAAAACCACAAAGTAAGAGTAAAAAAAATTATACAAGCTGGAAATTTAAAATTGGATAATTTTATAAGAAAAAACAAAAATAAAAAGTTTAAGAAAGTTTATGATATTTGTTTTTTATCAGACTTTGAATCATGGGAAGAAAAATTGGGGAAAAAACAGTTAGAATTGGCTTTTGCAAAGCTAATTAAATATTGCATAAGATTTAAGATAGAACATAAAGTAAGTATGAAATTTGTTTATAAAAAAAAGACTTATTTGATAGAAAATAATCCACCCTATTTAAGGGAGAAAAATTTTTATAAAAATAATTTAGATAAAAATGAGTTTAAATTACTTCAAAATTCAATTGTAGAAAGAAAAAATAAATTCACTACTTATAACTTAATAGCAAAAAGTAAAGTCGTGATAGCTACAATGACTACGATGTTGAGAGAGGCACATATGTTAAAAAGTAAATTTTTAGCATGTAACCTAAGCAATATTAAGGCTTATGATTTTCCAGTTAAAGGAGTTTTTACAATAAATAGATGTTCATACAAGTCTTTTGAAAAAAGATTAATTAAAATTCTCAAAATTAATAATTTGAAATATCTAAAAATGACAAAAAAAAGTAGCAAATATTTGATAAATTATGATAGCAACTACCCCACAATTGAAATAATTAAAAACTTTATTAATCAAAAATTAAATGAGGAAACTTTAAAAAAATTATGAAAGTTGTAATTTTAGCAGGAGGAAAAGGCACACGTCTGGCGGAATATACTAAATCAATTCCAAAACCAATGGTTCCAATCAAAAAAAAACCTATTATTTTGAGAATCATGGAACATTATTCTAAGTATGGTTTTAAAGAATTCGTTATCGCCACTGGATATAAAAATGAAATTATAAAAAATTATTTTAAAAATAAATTTTCAAAATGGAAAATAAATATAGTTTTTACCGGTAAAGATACAATGACAGGAGGCAGATTAAAAAGATTAAATAAGTATATTAAGGATGACACTTTTCTTTTAACATATGGAGATGGATTATCTAATGTAAATATAAAAAAACTAATTAGTTTTCATAGATCTTGCAAGGGAATTGCTACTTTAACTGCTGTGAGGCCACCTGCTAGATTTGGTGTAATAAAAATTCAAAATAAAAAAGTTACTACTTTTAAAGAAAAGTCGTCGCTGGATGAAGGTTGGATTAATGGTGGTTTTTTTGTAATGGAACCTGAGATTTTAAAATATATACGAGGGGACATGACTTTTTTAGAACGTGACCCATTTGAACAATTAAGCAAAATGAAAAGGTTATTTGCTTATAAATATAATGGTTTTTGGCAATGTATGGACACTATAAGAGATAAAGAAATATTAGAGAAATATATTAAAAATAAATGATAAAAAAAAAAATTTTAATTGTCGGAGGCACTGGATTTATCGGCTTTCACTTGTCAAAACAATTACTTAAATTAAATTTTATAGTGCACTCTATATCTACAAAAAAACCTACAAAATTGAATAAATTAAAGAATGTTAAATATATTATTCTTGACATAACAAAAAAAAAAAATTTTGTAAAAAAAATAAATTTTAATTATGAAATCATTATCAATCTTGGAGGTTATGTAGATCATTCAAATAAAATTAAAACTTATTTAAGTCATTATAATGGTTGTAAAAATCTAATAGATTTTTTCAAAGAAAAATCACTTAAATTTTTTCTGCAAATTGGGAGTAGTTTGGAATATGGAGATACAGGTGTACCTCACAGAGAGGATCAAAATTGCTTACCGAAAGCAAATTATGCCAAAGCAAAATTTAGAGCAGGTAAATATATAAAAAAGATGTCGAAAAAATTTAAATTTGATTATCTGATATTAAGACTTTATCAAATTTATGGACCTAATCAAAAACCAAATAGATTATTACCAAGTTCAATTGTCCACTTATTAAAATATAAAAAATTTTTATGTTCTGATGGAAATCAATTGAGAGATTTTTTATATGTTGATGATTTAATCTCTCTATTTAAATTAATTTTGACGAAAAATAAATATCCTAATTGTGTTCTTAATGTTGGATCTGGAAAACAATTTAGGATTATTTCAATTTTAAGAAAGATAAAAAAAAATATTGGAAAAGGGCAACTAAAAATTGGAAGTTTACCTATGCGTAAAGATGAGACTGTTCATAATTATCCCAATATTTCAAAAGTAAAACGGACTTACAATTGGAGACCAAAAGTAAACTTGTCAGATGGTTTAAGAAAAACAATTTTATTTTATAAAAAAAATATATTTTTAAAATGAGTGAAATTAATCAAATTAAAAAAAAACGTTTTGATAAAATTTTAAAGCACGTAGCTTTTTATTTAAGTAAAAAGAGGAAAAAACAAATAACATTAATTTTTTGTCTATCAATTTTATCTTCATTAGCTGAGTCTATTTCGGTCGCAATTCTGGTGCCATTTATAAGTTTTTTTTTAGAGTCTGGTGATTTTTATTTAAAAAATTTAGTCAATGATTTTTTAACTTTCTTTGGAGTGAAAGAGGAAAATATTTTAATGGTTATATTTACTGCGTTCGTCACTATTGTAGTTTTGAGTGCTTTTATTAAACTTAAATTTATTAAACTTTCTAATGCGTTGTCTCTCGATATTAAAAGTGATTTTAGAATTAGAATATTCGATTTTTTAATCAATCAAAAATATAGTTATTATTTTAAACATGGAACTACTGATGTAATGAGTAGTTTAGCTCAAAAATCCCAATCTTTTGCGGCAATGATTTTTGCATCAATAAATATTTTAAATTCTTTACTAATTTCTTTTGCGATAATAACCATACTTTTAATTAATGAAATTATTTATACTTCAATTATCATTTTTACAGTTGTTATATTTTTTTTGATAATTTTTAAAATTAAGTCTGCAATAGTTTTAAGTAAAGGCCAGAGGGCTAATGATAATCAAAACTTTATTATAGATACATTTGAAAATGCAATAGGTTATTTGCAAGAAATTATAGTTTATAATTTAAAACCCTTTTTCTCTAAGGCTTTAACGTCTGCATCTAAAACTGAGGTTAAGTCAATATCTGATATTAAAACTATATCGATGGCTCCAAAAATATATTTAGAGTCTTTTATAATTATATTCGGTTTGTCATTTATTTATCTTTCAGATTTTACATCAAAAACTGCTGAAGCTAATATAGCTTATTTAGCAATTTTAGCTTATGGATTTCAAAAGTGCTTTCCGCTGATTAATAATATCTATCATCTTTCAATAAATTTTAGACAAGCAACACCCAATGTTTTGGAATTTTTAGATATTCTTGATAGAGACAAAAAGCAAGAATTCATTTATGAGGAAATTAAAAACAGATTAAAATTTGAAAACCAAATAAAGATTGAAAACTTAAGTTTTAAATATAATTCTAAAGACAATAATATTTTGGATAATTTTAATTTAGTTATCAACGCTGGTGAGAAAATAGTTTTAAAAGGAAAAACTGGATCAGGAAAAAGCACGTTAGCTGGTATTATCTCAGGTTTATTAGATGAGTTCACTGGAAAATTATATGTAGATAATATTGAAATCAATAGTTCCAATGTAAAATCTTGGCAAAAAAATATTTCGATAGTCCCTCAAACAATTTTTTTGAACAATGCTACAATTGCTGAGAATATTGCGATTGGCCTCAAACTTTCTGAAATCGATTTAGAAAAAGTTGTTAGGTCAGCTAAATTTGCAAAAATAGATCAATACATTGAAAAACTACCTAATAAATTTCACGAACTTGTAGGAGAGAAAGGAATTCGATTATCTGGAGGGCAAAAACAAAGAATAGGTATAGCGAGAGCAATTTTCAGAAATTCTAGCTTAATTATATTAGATGAACCAACCAATGCTCTCGACTCAGCCACCGAAAAAGAGGTAATCAAAGAACTCACTAGTCAAAAAAATCTCACAATTTTAATGATTACTCATTCTGATAAGTATTCAGAATATTTTGATAAAATAGTTGACCTGGATACAGTGAAAAACTTAAATGAGTAAAAAACCATTAATAAGCATTATAATGAACTGTCATAATGGAGAGAAGTATTTAAGACAATCAATATTAAGTATAATTAATCAAACTTATAAAAATTGGGAACTAATTTTTTGGGACAATAAATCCTCTGATGACAGCAGAAAAATCTTAAAAAGTTTTAGGGATAAGAGAATAAAATATTATAAAAGCTTAAGATTGTTAAATTTATATGATGCAAGAAATTATGCAATTAATAAAAGTAAAGGTAAATTTTTGGCCTTTTTAGATACAGATGATTGGTGGAAAAAAAATAAACTAGAAAAACAGGTAAAAAAAATTTTGACCGATAAAAACATAAAATTAATTTTTACCAACAGTTTTATCTATGACCAAATTGCAAAAAAGAAAAAAATTTATATTAAAAAAAATTTAACTAGCTCAAATATAACACAAAATTTACTTGATGATTATTCAATAAGTCTTTTAACTGTTTTGGTGAGCAAAGATGAATTTAAAAAAAATAAATTTAATAGTAAGCTGAATATAATTGGAGATTTTGACTATTTTACAAAACTAAGTTTAAGATCGGAGATAGAATATATAGATGAGACGTTAGCATATTATAGAGTCCACAATAATAATTTTAGTAAACAAAAGCTAAATTTGTATATTTTAGAATTAAAAAATTGGATAAAAAATAATGGTCATTTATTTGAAGAAAAAAACTACTCTTTAACTAAATTAAAATTATATTTAAAAAAACTTCAATTTAAATACATAATACAGATTACAAAAATTAATATTGACAAATTTATCGGGCGTGTAGTTCAGTGGTAGAACGCTACGTTGACATCGTAGAGGTCATAAGTTCAATTCTTATCACGCCCACCACAAAAATGGAAAATACTTAAATGATTTTAATACTTTTCAAAATATGCTAAATCAAATTAATCAGTGAATTAAAGATAACATCGGCAAACAATGAATAAAAAAATTCTAATAATGGGTTTACCTGGGTCTGGAAAAACTACGCTAGCTAAAAAAATTGTTACTATGTTTAAAGCAAAGTGGTTGAATGCAGATGATATAAGAAAAAAATACAATGATTGGGACTTTTCATTTAAAGGAAGAATTAGACAAGCTAAAAGACTGTCTCAATTAGCAGATCAATTCAGAAAAAATGGACATACAGTTGTTACAGATTTTGTATGCCCTACACCTGAATTAAGAAAAATATTTAAACCAGATTATTTAATTTGGATGGATACAATTAAAAAAGGAAGATTTGAGGACACAAATAAATTATTTATTCCACCACAAAAATTTAATTTTAAAGTAAGAACTAAAAATGCAAATTTTTGGTCTAAACAAATTTATAAAAATATAAATAAAAAATTTAATATTAACATTTTAGATTGCACTTTAAGAGATGGAGGTTATTACAATAATTGGGATTTTCGTAAAAGGGATATCCAAAGGTATTTAGATGAAATTTCTAAAACAGGAATAAAGTTTGTTGAGCTAGGATTTAGGTTTTATGATAAAAATGAAATCAAAGGACTTACAGCTTATACAAAAGATAGTTTGATTAATAGTTTAAAAATTCCAAACACATTAAGCATTGGATTAATGATAAATGCAAGTGATTTTTTAAATAATCCAATCGAAAATTTAAAAAAAGTATTTAGAGTAAAAAATAATAAAATAAAATTTATCCGTCTTGCATGTCATTATAATGAAATTTTCCTTACAGAAGATATTATAAAATGGTTTAAGAAGAGAAATTATTCTGTTTTTATAAACTTAATGCAGATATCTGAGATTAAAAAGAAAAAAATTATTAATGTTTGTAATTTTATAAATAAAACCAAAGCTGATTACTTTTATTTTGCGGATAGTCTTGGTTCACTTACTCCAAATAAAACAAAAGAAATTTCAAAAGTTTTAAAGAAAAACTGCAACAAGGAATTTGGAATACATGCTCACAATAATTTGAGGTTAGCTTTGAAGAATTCGATAACTGCAAAAAATTTTGGAGCTTCTTGGATAGATTGTACAGTTACAGGAATGGGACGAGGTCCAGGAAATTTAAAAACAGAGGATATTTTATTTGTTCAAAAAAAATTTTTAGAGACAAATAATAATATACCTTCTGATTTAATGAATTATTTTAAAAAGCTAAAAAAAAAATACAATTGGGGTCCAAATAAATTTTATGAATTAGCAGCGTATAATAGAATTCATCCAACTTATATTCAAAAAATTATTTCAGACTCTAGATATCAAAAAAGAGATTATATTAATATAATAAATAACTTAAAAAAAATTGATGCCAGAAAATTTAATCCAGATAAATTATTAAATTCTTACATTTTCTTGTCTAAAATTCCTAAAGGTGGAAATCAAATATTTAAGCTAGAAAAGAATAAGAATATTTTGATTTTAGGGCCTGGAAGAAATTTAAAAAAATATCAAGGAAAAATTCTTAAATTTATCAGTGAAACAAAACCGTTTATTATAAGTCTTAATACGACTAAGCAGATAGAAGAAAAATTTATTGATTTAAGAGTAGCTTGTCACCCTCTTCGTATAATGGCAGATATGAATTTTCATAATTCAGTAAAAACAAAGTTAATGATTCCTTACTCGATGCTTTCTAAAAAAATTAAACAGTCAATGAATAAGCAGAAAAAAATAATTGACTACGGATTACTATTAAATAGTGAAAAAAATATTAAAGCTAATAAAAAATTTTGTATTTTACAATCGCCTTTGGCTATTGGATACTGTTTAAGTATGCTTATTTCGAATAAAGCTCATAATAATAAAATTTTTCTAGCAGGATTTGACGGTTACGAAGAAGCAAACTCTAGTATTGATGAAACAGAACAGATGCTTCTAGAGCTGAAAAAGAGATATTTTAAAAAAAATTGACAAGTTTAACTCCCTCAAAATATAAAAAATCATTACTGTTCGTATAATAGATGAATGTTACTTTAATAATTCCAGCAAGATATAATTCTTCAAGGTTCCCAGGCAAACCATTAGCTAAAATTTTAGGTAAGGAAATGATTTTAAGAGTTTTAGAGAAATGTAATAAATCATTAAGTAAAAAAAAAATATTTGTAGCTACTGATAACGAAAAAATTAAAAAATTCGTTCAAAGAAAAAATTTTAATGTAATAATGACACCGAAAAGCTGTAGAACAGGTACAGATAGGGTAGCAGAGGCTGCAAAAAAAATTAACTCAAATATTATAATAAATGTTCAAGGAGATGAACCAAATATAAATCATAATGATATAAAAAAAATAATTTCTGCAAAAAAAAAATTTCCTAACCATGTTATATGTGGTTATACAGAGATAACGAAGGGTGAAAGTCCCAAGAATATAAATTTACCAAAAGTGGTAGTAAACGAAAACTCTGACTTAGTATATATTTCAAGGTTACCAATTCCAGGTTCTAAAAATAGAAAAGATACTCTGAAATATAATAAGCAAGTTTGTATTTATGGATTTAACAAAAAACAACTTTTCAAATTCAAAAAGTTTGGAAAAAAAAGAAGTCGTTTAGAGAGCAGAGAGGATATTGAGATACTAAGATTTTTCGAATTAAATATTCCAATTAAGATGATAAGATTATCCAGTTCCAGTATTGCTGTTGATATAAAGAGCGATATTAAAAAATTAGAAAAATACCTAAAAAAGAGATAAATCGATATTTTCGAACTAAAAAAACTATTTACTTAATAAAATAAAAACATTATAAAAACCTGCCTGGTGATTATTGCGAAGGGGCCACACCCGATCCCATTCCGAACTCGGAAGTTAAGTCCTTCAGCGCCGATGGT
>MDTA01114840.1_pt1 | contig 21277 bp, 21 predicted proteins | sample 811151 | NCBI WGS metagenome assembly MDTA01 (sample SAMN05326648, study PRJNA326480) | marine metagenome | isolation source: seawater | place: Indian Ocean: South | collected 2010 | reverse complement strand
TCAGTTATTAAATGGCCAAAATGTGAATTTGTCATGTAATAGATATAAAATGCCTTTTCTAAATTTTTTGTTATTTTTATATCATTTCTGTCTAATTTTATTGGTATGCCACTTGGATATGTTTTTATATTTCTTTTTAGAACGGTTCCAAAGAATGGGTCACCATTAGTTGTATGGACTCCATAATATTTTGAAACGACTGAATTTTTGCAAACAAGGGTTTTTAGCTCATCATCTTTTTTTTCTTTATTAGTTTGAGGATACTCATCTAATAATTTTCTTTTGAGTACGTATTTTACAAATTTGTTATTATCCCTGTTGAAAATCTCATGAGGATTGATTTCAGTTGGTAAGGCAAATAAAATAGGTTTTTTACTAAAGCAATCAATTTTTGATTGCATTTGAATAATCTTTTCATAATTTTTTTTGAGTTCTATTTCAGACTCGCTGGGAATATTTTTATCTTTTAAATTATCATTATGATAATTATGTTTTAATGCTAAAAAAAATCTTTGAAAATAACTCTCAAATATATTTTTTTTTGTATCATTTTTAATCAAGTGTAAAGCTTCTTTGATTATTTTATAAGCTGCACTAAAGTATTTTTTCTTAATAAGGGCTTCGGCATAAGTTAAATTCACACTTATTTCTTTCGGATATTTATTGTATAAAATTTTTGCAAAATCAAGAGATTGTTTGTGTTTTTTAGCTTTAGAGCAATCTTGGCAAATTTTTAAAATAAGATCAAGTTGATCTGGATATTTCTTAAAGTTCTTCTTTATTTCCCTTTTTGCATTTGAGAATTTCTTATTATTTATTAAATTTATAATTTCTAGATTATATTCTTCCCGTTTATTCATAAATAATTAAACAGTTTACTTAAAATTTTATAATGAATTATGAAAAAATTTACGCATCATAAAATTTTTTTAGAGAAAATATATATTTTTTTAGAATTTCCTATTTAATTTATTTAAAATGGATTTAACTTAAATTCATAATAAGATAATCCCTATGTTATATTTAAAAAATTCTCAAATAAAATATATTTTAAGAGAATTTTATTAAATTAAATGAAAAAAAATTTTTTATTGTGTGTTGGCTGTCAAAAAGGTGGTACTTCATGGTTATGGAAGCAGCTTACTCGTAATGAAAATTTTTATGCTGGCATCAAGGAGTATCACATCTTTAATAAAATTTATCTTTCTCAACTTCCACCAGATTATGCTCAAAAGAATTACGTTGAAAGATCAAAACAGTTAGGCGAAAAGACTATTAAATCCATAGATAAAAAAAATCCCGAATCTTTTACAAGGGAATCTTTTTTCTATAATATTGAAAATTATTTTAATTATTTTGATTCTATAATTTCTAATAAAAAAGTTAATACTACAGGGGATTTTACTCCTGCTTATTCTTTCCTTCCCTCAGATACTTTTAGATTCATTAAATCTTCACTAGAGGAAAAAGGCTTCAAAGTTAAAGTGATTTTCATAATGCGCGATCCAGTTGATAGAGTTTTATCTCATACAAGGATGGATATGAAAAAGAAAAATATTGATAAGGAATTTACTTCTGAAAAGTTAGGATCTTTTTATAAAAATATTCATTGCATTAGACGCACTAGATATGAATCTATAATTTGCAATTTAGAAAAGGTATTCAATAGAGAAGAAATATTTTATGGTTTTTACGAAAATCTATTTGAAAGCAAAAGCCTAAAAAGATTTGCTGATTTTGTTGAAATTCCAAATCTAAAATTCCAAGTAAAAGAAAAAGTCAATGTATCATTAGAAAAATATAAATCTTCTGTGATTGACCCTGAAGTTCTAAAAAAAATTTTTAATTATTATGAAAAGACTTATTTATATTGCTATGAAAGGTTTGATTTAAAGTCACTTTGGAATAAGGAATATACCAAATGATTTTTTCTTACTATTAGCTTTAGGAATTAAAAGATCAATATCTATTATTAAATAAACATGTCAATTAAAGTAGCGATTTTATTAGGTGGTAAGGGCAAAAGACTTAATCTTAAAGATATACCTAAACCAATGGTGCCATTTTTAGGAAAACCATTGTTAGAACATTTAGTTATTAAATTAGTAGCTCAAGGTTTCAAAGATCTTGTTTTTCTTACTGGTCATATGCATTCAGTAATAGAAAAATATTTTCAAAATGGTAAAAGTTTTGGAGCGAATATTAAATACTCACAAGAAATAGACCCTTTAGGGACTGCGAGAGCAACTTTAAAAGCTTCAACTTTACTTGGGGATGAATTTTTGTTGTTGTATGGTGATGTAGTAATTGAATTTGATATAAATCGTTTCGTAAGAAAAGCTATAGAGAACGGTGGGCATGGAACTTTGGTGGTTCACCCAAATGATCATCCTTTTGATAGTGATCTAGTGGTTTGTGATTCTGTTACTAGTAAAATTACAAAATTTTTAAATAAGCCTCATTCTAATGAAGTCAAGGCAAGAAATTTAGTTAATGCCGGTTTGTATTATCTTAAAAAAGAGATATTTAGTTCAATTCCAGATAAAAATTTGCAATATGATTGGGGAAGAGATATTTTCCCTTTAGCGGTTAAAAAAAACTATAATTTATATGCTTATAGATCAGCAGAATATATTAAAGATATAGGAACTCCAGAAAGATTAAAAAATTCTGAACAACTCTATAGATCTAATAAAATTCATTTGAAGTCAATGGTTTTTAAACAAAAAGCTATTTTCTTGGATAGAGATGGTGTAATTAATAGAGAAATTAATGGTGTCTCTAGACCTAATGATCTTATTCTGATACCTGGTATTGCAAAAACTATAAGAGAAATAAATAACTCTGAATTTTTAGTTATCTGTATTACAAATCAACCTGGAATAGCAAAGGGATTTATAAATTTTGAAGAACTAAATTTAGTACATATAGAATTAGATAGATTATTACAGAATGAAGGGGCATATTTGGATGATTTATTTTTCTGTCCTCATCATCCAGACAAAGGATTTAAGGGAGAAGTTTTATCGCTAAAAAAAATATGTAATTGTAGAAAACCATCGCCTGGAATGATTTTTGAAGCAGCTAAAAAATATAATATAGACTTATCTAATTCATACTTTGTAGGAGATAGAATGAGTGACCTGGTGGCAGCAAAAAGTGCAGGAGTTAGATCAATATTGGTTCATAGAAATGGAGAAGTATGTTTACAGAATGATGATATTGATTTGTCATATGCAGATCAAATATTCAGAAACATGTCTATTGCATGGGAAAATATTATTAATTCCTAATGAGATATTTTTTGAATAATGATTATAGTAAGAACCCCTTTCAGAGTTAGTTTTGCAGGGGGAGGAACAGATCTTAAATATTTCTATAAAAAATATGGAGGAGTAGTACTTTCCACCTCAATAAAAAAATATTCTTATTTGTCAATGCATAGTGCCTTTCTTGATAAAGGATATTTAATTAAGTATTCAAAAACTGAAAATGAAATTGAATTAAAAAATGTTAAACATCCTATCATTAGAAAAGTTTTTGAAATGTTTGAAATAAATGGGGTTGATTTTTCTAGCGCCGCTGATATTCCTGCAGTAACAGGTTTGGGATCTTCTTCAGCATTTACTTGTGGAATAATAAAATTGTGTCAGGCTTTCAAAGGTATTGAAAGTAGTCAATCAGAAATAGCAAAATTAGCGTGCAAAGTTGAAATTGATTTTTTGAAGGAACAAATAGGAAAACAAGATCAATATGGCTGTGCAATCCCAGGATTAAAAAAAATAGAATTTCTTGAAAATGGAGATGTTAATGTGACGCAAATAAACCTTAATGAAAAAAATAAGAAAAGATTGGAGGAAAGTCTTATTCTTATTTATTGCGGAGGCACTAGATCTGCCTCTGAAATATTAAACAAACAAGTAAGTAATACATTAAATTCAAATAAATTAACTAATAATTTGTTAGAAATGTCTAAACAATGTCATATTCTGAGTAAGTCTCTGTTAACAGATCCAGATTGCCTGGGCGACTATTTAAATGAAGCATGGGAGCGTAAAAAATTATTAAACGAAAATATATCTAATACGACAATCGATTCTCTTTATAAAAAGGCCCTAGATGCAGGGGCTAAAGGAGGAAAATTATTAGGTGCAGGAGGGGCTGGTTTTCTTTTAATTCATAGCCCTAGTAATATTGAATCAATTAAAGACGCTTTCCGAGATTATAATGTTATAGATTTTAAATTTGATTTTACTGGAACCAAAGTTATACATGATGATCAATTGCATTTAAGTTAACTTATGAATCTCCAGCTTATCTTTATCGGTTATCACAGAAGTGGAACTTCAGCTATTACTCAACATTTTGCTGAGGCTGATCTTTTTGTTGGAAACAATTTGTTAGGAGCTAATCCTTCAAATCCTTACGGACATTTTGAAGATTTAGAATTTCTTGCAATCAATCGATCCATTCTTGATTCCAACTCAACAAACTGGCAAACCAAAACGAATGTTACAGCAGTAATAAAAAACGAAGCTTATGATTTAGCTTCTAATTTGATTGCCAAAAGAGATACTCTTTTTAATATTTGGGGTTTTAAGGATCCCAGAACTTGCTTACTGTTAGATTTCTGGCATAGCTTATTATCAAATCCTAAGTACATAGTTTGCTTGCGTCATTATTCCTTTTGCATTGATTCAATAATGCGAAGAACTTTCAGTGATTATTACACAATTGAAGAGGATGATGTTGCAGAAAAAATTAAATTAGATTTGTTTAACTATGATGCTATTTGTGCTAATTGGTGCGTTTACATGTCATCTTTACTTTCTTTTTTAAAAGGTAGAGAACAAGATTTCATAATTATTAATATGGATATGTTAGATGAAAACTTATCTTTTACTGAACTATCTAATAAAAAGTTTGGTACTGATTTGGAACCTATTAAATTATCCAAAACATTTAATGCGAAATTATTTAAAAGGAAGATTCATGCTGAACAGAATATAAATCCAAAATTATTAAGAATTGCTAATAATCTATGGAATCAGTTACTAAGTATTGTTTAGTTAATAGTTAGTTATCATTAAAAATTGAAAGAAAATATTAATGACTTAAATAGGATTAAGATCAATATTGAGAGGGTTGATATTCCAGTTTTTTCATCTGAAGACTATATTAGAACTGCTATTAATCGTGAAAATAATAATAACTTTTTAGGAACTTATGAAAAGATTTCAAGTATTCTTTTAAATGGCAAATCTAATATAAATAATTCACTAGAAAGTAATGCACAAATTAAAAATAAAATAGTTTTTATAGTAAACTTTGCAGTCAAAATAATAAGAATCATTTATACTTTTTACAGATATATGTCTAAAATTCTTAATAAGATTAAGGAGTTTTTTGGACTTTTTAAATTTAAAAAATAGTATTTAGAAAATAATATATTATTCGATAATTATGATAAATTTAGTGATAGGAGATAAAGATGATTTACAAAAATGCAATATAAAAATAGATCAAACTAAAGTAAAATTCATTACTGCAGAAAAATTTGCTTCAATAGGCTCTGTAAATCAAATAATAATATGTGATTTAAAAAGGTTGTCTGATAAAGATATAAAAGTATTGAATAATATCCCATTTTTATTATTAATATCTTCCTCACAAGATTTTATGCATCTAAGGATGCATTTAGATGAAAAAAGATTAGTTTTAACCCCTTTTGACTATATTCATGTAAGTAAAAACTTGGAAAAGTTTGTCAAAAATTTTCATTGGATTCAACCATTTTTGATTGAATTTAATAATGATCAAGAATTAATTGATTTGAAGAATTGTTCGAATATAGATTATGAATTAAAAGATGATTTTTTAAAATTCCCAAAATCCGTTTGGGTTTCATTAAATTACAAATTTAGAGAGTTAGAACTTTTCCCTTTTTACCCTGTTTTAGTAGCTCCAAAGAAAGTTCAAAAAACGTTATCTATATTTACCCCAATTTCAAAAACAATAGAAGCTGACTTTATGAATCTCCCTCCAGATTTATTGGTCTCAGATTTTTCCTCAGTCAAAACTTATTTAGATAATTTTCCGATGATATCTGGGTTAATTCTCTTGTGCTTAATTGACAAAAAAAATAGCATTGAGTATTACTATCAGGAAATAAGTAGTTATATCCATGTCCCAACTAATTTAAATGAAGTAAAGTTTATTGGTCCTGATAGTGATGGTAAACTTTTGTGTTCTTTGATCATAGAGATACAAAGATAAAATGAATTGTTTTATCGTTTGCAATATGTATCCACCGGCCAAACTTAATTGTAGTAGGGCACCAGGATTGAGAGCTGAACAACTTTTTTATCAAGCAAAACTTAATTTTGAGAAAGTTAAATATCTTATGCTTACTTCAAGGAAAGAATTACTTTTCTCTCGAAACAAAAAATATATTTTTAAAGGGTTTTATCAATGCAAAGATTTTATTTATCTGGACGATGATACTTTAGATGAATTCATAAAAAGAATTAGTCCATCAGTATTTGTATTTTCTCAATTAGAGATGAAAGAAGCCTTTTTTAAGGTTAGAACTAGAAGACATTTTATTATTTATGACATCCTCGCTCCAAGACATTTAGAGTATAAATGTAGTAATAATTTTTCAAATGAATTGGTTAATGAAGCTATTAAACTTAATAGCGATTTAATAAATTCCTCAAACAGGGTTTTTGTTAATGGAAAAAAAAATATTAACCTTTTCAAAAAAGAATTATCTAAACATAAAAATGTTTTAAATAATCCTTTTTGTCCAATAAGTAAAAAGCCCTCATTTAACTATTCAAGAAATAAAATACTTTTTTTCTCAGGGGGCCAACGATGGGTTGACAATTCTTTGTTCCTAAAAAATATTTATGAATGTCTTAGTAAGGTTTCAGATATAAACGCAATATTTATATCAGATATGAAATCTCATGAAAATCCTGAATCAAAATTTATTTCTAAACTAGTTCAATTACCAAATGTAATTAGATATGAGTCATTATCTTATAGTTCTTATAAAGTGCTTCTTACTCAAGTAGCAGGAACACTAGATTGGTCTGCAATTAATGAGGAAAGAATATACTCTACATCAACAAGAATCATCCAATCAGTTTCAATGGGATCTGCTGTGTTTACTCTTGCTAATACAGGCCTTGATTATTTTTGGGGGGATTTCCCCGGAGAAAAATCTAAGAATCCACCTACTCCAGAAGAAATAAATAAGTTTTTAAAAAAATCAATCGATCAGAGTTATATTGATAATTTAAAAAATGCGTTTGAATGGAATCTAAAAGTTGTTTCAAATAAAAAATATTTTGATGAAATTTATATATGAAGAGAATAGTTTTTTTTGTTCCAAGTGATAAACCTGTTGGGGGGATAGCGAAAGTTCTTGATTATGCTGTGCATGCTTCTATGGGCGGATATGATTCAATTTTTTGTTGCAAGAATATTAATCAAGATTTTGCTAGTAATCCACTATTCCTTAAACCATATTTTAAGAAAAATGGAGGATCAATAAAAATTATTTCTATAAATCAACTTGAACCCTTAAAAAGTGATATTGTTTTTTTTACTCTGCCCTCTAATCACTCTATACTTTCAAGGATTTATTTTAAAAAATTAGAACCTTGTGAAAGGTTTATTCATTTACTGCAAAATACAAGAGTGGCAGGATTGCAATTTGATAGGGGCTATTCATTCAGACTACTGTCTAAAAAATTACATAGGATTTGTATTACTAATGAAGTTTTAAAAAGTGTCGAAGATTATGTACTTGATAAAGAAATCTTGAAATTAATTCCTCATGGGTTTGATTTTGATGTTTTTGATAAACTTCCAAAGAAAAACGATAAAGTTTGCATCCTAGTTAATTTGTTTAAAGGAGAATTTGGTTTGGAAGTAATAAATTATTTTAAAAAGGATAAAAGAATCAAAAAAATTAATATTTGTAAAAAGGGTATTTCATGGGAGAATTTAATTAAAAAATATAGAGAAAGTTCAATTTTTGTTTCTACTCCTCTTCCAGAAGAAGGATTATATCTCCCTGGTTTAGAGGCGATGGCTGCTGGCAATCTTGTAATTACTCCAGATTGTTATGGGAATCGTTTTTATTGCGATTTTTCGAAAAATTCAATTAAAGTAAACTATCAGGTTTTATCGGAATATATAAAAGCAATTGATGAATCAATTAATAATTGGCAAGGCTCCTCATATATTAAAAGGCTTGAAGGATATAAAAAAGCGAGTGAATTGAAATTAGATAATGAAAGAGAACTTTTTATAAAATATTTAAATAATTGGTTCTAAAATTTATTTAATTCCTACCATCTCTAATATTAGAAATAAATTGCACAATTATAGTTAAGATAGCTGAATGTCCGTCCTCAACCACTCCATAGTTATTAACAGGAAGATGTAAAGATATATCTGATATTTTTTTTAAAATTCCACCATCAAAACCAGACAATCCAATTGTTTTAAAACCTGAATGTTTTGCTTCGTTAATGCCCATAATTATATTCTCTGAATTCCCAGATGATGAGACCGCTATTAAAATATCATTACGTTTCATTCTTGTCTTAATTTGATATTTGAAAATATTCTCATAGCCATAGTCATTTGATATCGCAGAGAGAAGTGCCATATTTTCAGTGAAAGATACTGCATTTATTGGAGGGAAATCTTCATGAAAGGTGCCTTTTATGAAATCACCAACCAAATGATTACATAAGGCACCAGATCCTCCATTGCCTGCAAAATATATAGTGCCTTTTTTATTACTTGTTTCTTGAATTAATTCTAGAGCTTTTTCTAGGTTATCTTTGCTAATACTTTTAAGTGCGAATTGTAGTGAATCAGCATAACAATCTGTAAAGTCTTTAATAGATTTAGTTGTAAATACAACATTTTTATATCTAGGATCTTTAAACTTCAAATTTTTAAATTCAATTAGATTCATTTTAGCCTATATGAACATCAAGAAATATTAATTTTGCAATTAGTTAAAACCTATTTATTAATCGATATTTCTGAAACAATTCTTAAATTTGCCTTCAATAGTTTTCCTCCAATCTTTATTCCATATACCTAATATTGTTTCATCTATTTTTAAGTTGGAACTCTTAGTTCTCCTTTTATTGAGATACAAAGGAGAAATATCATTTATGAATTTTGTGATTATTTTATTAAGTTTTTTTTTGTCATCTCGCTCACTAACTTTTAATAATCCTTTTTTTATGAGCCCATTGAGTTCTAACTTAAGATTTATGGTATTTAGAGACTCATAGGATTTGTTTAAATTGAAATCATTAAAATCTTGAATAATATTATCTACCCCTATGTTTTTTAAAATAGATAGATTTGAACCATTTGGATTCGCTTTATATATATATGCAGAAATATTTTCGATACCAAAAATATTTGAATAATCATTCAAAATTTCATAAAATCTAAACATTCTATTTTTATATTTATTACGGCAAAAAGCTGGGAAGGAATCCGGGCATAAAGACGCAGAAATTCTCTGTTTGTATTCACTTATCATCAGATCTGAGTGATTTCTTATTGTTAAGTGCACAGTGATTTTTTTGAATTTGCTATTTAGTATATTGTGCAGTTTTTTAATCTCATTTCTATTGCAATTGGATAAGTTTTCATCAGACATAATTACCTTTTTCGAGTTATTTTTTTTAGAACAAACATCATTTATCCAGTTTTTGGAGGACTCCTCAAGCTCTTGAAGATTTTTTGATCCTAATTTAGTTAATAGATTATTATTAATTTCGTTAGATTCTTTTGAAAAAGTATATAGATAGCGATGCCTTATGGATCCAGGACCTACTGCTTCGGGATATAAATATCCCTTTGCACTTAAAATTTCTCGATTAGATCTTAATAAAATTTGCAAACTAGTTGTGCCCGTTTTAGGGGTGCCAATATGAAGATGTAATTCTCTAGGCATTTTTGAGTATATAGTGAAATAAAATTTCGCTATTCGAATTTAAACTATTTTACCTTGTTATAGTTAAAAGCAAGGATATAATAACTGAAAACAAAGAAGCTTTGATGGAGAAAAAGGTATGGTTCTATTGGAGTAAAGGATTTAATGATTGTCCAAAAATTGTATCAATTGCAAAAAAATCATTACAAAAATATGCAAGTGAATTTGAAATAATTCTGCTATGTGAAAAAACGGTTTGGAACTTTATAAATAATGAAATTAATAAAAAAACTTGGAATTTGATGAGTGAGCAGCACAGAAGTGACTTTATCCGAATTTCACTTTTAGAAAAATATGGCGGTTTATGGATTGATGCCACCGTAATTTTGCTGAGTCCTCTTGAAGAAATAATTAAAGATAAACTAATAGAAGGTTTTTTTTGCTTAAAATGGGATTTAAATGATTCATTATTAATAAAAAATAAAATACATAAGGTAGGAAAAAATCGAGTTATAGCAAGTTGGTTTTTTTATTCAGACAAAAAAAATCCAATTGTAAAGACTTTGAAAGTTGAAATTATTAATTACTGGAATACTAAAAATGCAGATTTATTTATTAAAAAAACAATTATTAAAAAAATTTCTAGGAAAATTTATAGATATCTATTTGAGTGTAGGGACCCTTGGAGATCAAGTTATAATACCAAACCTATTATAAGGAAGATTTTTGGAAATTCTTATTTAGTAATTAATGATTGCTTCGCAAATTTAATTTTAAAAAACAATAAATGCAGAGATATTTGGTGTAAGATTCCAAAGATTTCTGCTTTTAAATCACATCAGATGTTACAGTTTTTATCATCGAAATCTTTTCTTGAGCCCAAAAATTATTATCCTTTACAAAAGTTAGATTACCGATTAATTTACAAAGATCAAGATATAAAATACCTTATAAGCAAAATAAAAAATAATTAATTTGCCAATATATTCAAAAAATAAAAAAAACGTTTTATTCATTCATATACCAAAATCAGGTGGCAGTAGTCTTTCTTTATCTCTACGAATGAGAAGATGGAAAGAATCCTTAACAATTAGAGGTAGATCCTTAAATGATCTAAACTTTATGAAATGTTCACCACAACATTACCATTCTGAAATTTTGAATGAAATTTTAAATTTAAAAGATTTTGATCAAAAAATTACAATTGTTAGAAACCCATATGAAAGGATTAAATCTGAATTTTATTGGCAATTAAGAACAGGGATTATTGATAAAAAGATTAACCCCAAAGACTGGTTTAGAAAAATTTTAAATAAGTATGAATCTAATAATTATTTATACGACAATCATATTAGATTTCAATCAGAATTCATCATTAAAGAACTTAAAGTATTTAAACTAGAAGAAAATGGAGTTGAAGAAGCTTTAAATTTTATATTAGGAAAAAATAAATCGTTAATAAATAAATTTTTTACAATTTTAAAAATCCCCAAATCAAAGGAAAACGTGAGATTATTGAATATTGAGGAACAATTTACTGAATTGAAAAGTGAAATAATTGATTTTTATTTAAAAGATTATGAAATGTTTAATTACGATTTAAATTTGTAATTTTCTTTAAGTTATTATAATGAAAAGTTCGGCTGTATGAATTCAACTCGAAAAGGAATAGTTTTATCGGGAGGGTTAGGTTCGAGGTTGTTCCCATTAACTTTAGGGACGAGTAAACAGCTCATGCCTGTTTACGATAAACCAATGATTTATTACCCTATAAGCACGCTAATGCTCGCGGGTATAAAAGAAATTTTAATTATAACTACTAAGCAAGATTTGGACTCTTTCAAAAGACTATTAGGTGATGGGAGTTCTTGGGGGATTAAATTAAATTATATTTTTCAAGAAAGTCCAGATGGAATAGCGCAAGCGTTTATCCTAGGTGAAGATTTTTTAGGAAATTCTAATTCGGCCTTAATACTTGGAGATAACTTATTTCATGGTGAAGGGTTTTTGAAATTACTTCAAGAAGCCGATTCTAATAAGGAAGGATGTTCAATTTTTAGTTATCCTGTTATGGATCCTGAGAGATATGGAGTAATTTCTTTTGACAAGAATAAAATCCCATTAAGTATTGAAGAAAAACCTTTGAAACCTAAATCCAACCATGTAGTTACTGGATTATATTTTTATGATAATAAAGTTATTGAAAAAGCTAAAAATATAAAGCCATCTGCAAGGGGTGAATTGGAAATTTCATCAATAAATAATCTTTATTTACAGGATGGATTACTAGATTTGAAAATGATGGGTAGAGGTTCGGCTTGGCTTGATACGGGAACTTTTGACTCATTACAAGATGCCGGGGTTTATATTCGAACTTTAGAAAAAAGGCAAGGTCTTAAAGTTTGCTGTCCTGAAGAAATAGCATGGCGTAATAAATGGATATCAGACAAAGATTTGGAGAAATTAGCTTCTAAGCAGATAAAAAGTGGATATGGTAAATATCTTATGGATCTGATAAAGTCTTCTTATTTAAATTAATTCAATTGAATTCAAAAATACTCACTGATAAAAAAGACAATCAAGTCAAAGGTCCTTTGCTTTTAGAGCTAAAGTCTTTTGCTGATAAAAGGGGATATTTTTACGAAAAATGGAATCAGAAAAACTTTGATCAATTAGTTGGAAGACCAATCAATTTTGTTCAGGATAATATTTCTAAATCTGTCAAAGGTGTTCTTAGAGGATTACATTATCAAATATTACCCAGACCTCAAGCTAAATTAGTATCTTGTATCTTTGGAGAAATCTTTGATATTGCAGTTGATATTCGTAAAAATTCATCAACTTTTGGTAGTTGGGTTGGGGCAATATTAAATGAATCAAATAAATCACAACTTTGGATTCCAGATGGTTTTGCTCACGGTTTTTTAAGCTTAAGTGATCAAGCAATAGTTCATTATAAAACTACTGATTTTTGGTCAGCAGAGCATGAAAGATCGATAGCATGGGATGATGAAACTATAAATATTAAATGGCCTATGGATTTATTAGAAGGTTATGAAATTTTAGTGTCAGAAAAAGATAATGAAGCAAGAAAATTAGAAAATATTAAAGATTCAGACTTATTTTGATGAAAATTCTTTTAACTGGTGGCCAAGGACAGCTAGGTCTCGCATTTAAAAAAATAGCTCCTATTCAGATAAATAATAAGCAAATTCAAATTTTTGATCCAACAAAAAAGGATTTAGATATTTCTAATCAAGAAGATTGTTTATCATGTATTAAGAGTATTCGACCAGATTGGGTGATAAATTCCGCAGCTTTTACAAACGTTGATCAAGCAGAAGTTTTACCAGATGTAGCATATTCAATAAATGGTGATGGGCCATTATTTTTGTCAAAAGCGGTTGCTAAATATGGTGGTAATTTGATACAAATAAGTACTGATTTTGTTTTTGATGGAAATAAAAAGTCTCCTTACAAAATAGATGATCCCAGAAATCCATTATGTGTATATGGGAAAAGTAAAGAAAAAGGTGAACTAGCTGTGGAGGAAATATTACATCCAACAGGTAATGGAATGATTTTAAGAACCAGTTGGTTAATGAGCCCATCAAGAAGTAATTTTCTTTTGACAATAGTCAAGCTTCTTGAGTCAAAAGAAAAAATTAATGTTGTTTATGATCAGATTGGATGTCCAACAAGTAGTGAAACACTTGCTAAAGTTCTTTGGAAGTTAATTTTTAAAAATCATAAAATTGCTATGCCCTTAGCTCCCTATTTACATTGTTGTGATGATGGAATGACTAATTGGTTTGAAGTGGCAAAATATATAAATTTAATAGCAAAAGAAATTGGAATTATTAAAAAAAATGTGGAAATAATTCCAATAAAGAGCTCTTTTTATAAGGCTTTAGCTAAAAGACCACAATATTCGTTATTAGACAATAGTCTTCTAAAGGAAAAATTAGATTTTAAAATTGATCATTGGGAACTTACAATTAAGGAAATACTACATAAAGTTTTGAATAATAAAAAACAATGAATATAAAAATTAAAGAAAAAATAGATTCTTTTCAAAGAGTCCTGATAACAGGAGGTGGAGGTTTTATTGGCGGTTGTTTGGTAAGGACTTTGTTAAAGAATACTAGTACTACGATATTCAATTTTGACAAAATGGGTTATGCCAGTGACTGTACAGGAATAAATAATATAATTGAACACTCTAAACATAATGATGATAATTTTTTATCAAATAGATATACCTTTTTTAGGGGCGACCTTAATGATCAGGGTCAATTAAGGGAGGCGTTTGATATCGCTAAACCAAATTTAATTTTTAATCTTGCTGCTGAAAGTCATGTTGATCGTTCTATAGATAGCCCAAAAAGTTTTATTGAGAGTAATATTATAGGAACATACAATCTTCTAGAAATAATCCGAGAAAATAACAGGAATTTATCAAATAGCTCCAAACCCGCAAAATTAATTCACATAAGCACTGATGAGGTATTTGGCTCAATTAAAGCTCCGCTAAAATTTCAAGAAATATCTCCATATGATCCTAGAAGTCCTTACTCTGCAAGTAAAGCTTCTAGTGATCATCTTGTATCAGCATGGTTTCATACTTATGGAGTTGAGACCATAGTTACTAACTGTAGTAATAACTATGGTCCATGGCAGTTCCCAGAAAAACTTATACCATTAGTTATTCTTAAAGCATTAAATAACGAAGTTATACCGATTTATGGAGATGGTAAGAACGTAAGGGACTGGATATTTGTTGGAGATCATGTTAAAGGCTTACTTTATTCAGCTGCATTTGGTAGTGGAGGTGATAAATACTGTATTGGAAGTTCTAACGAAATCGAAAATATTGACCTTGTTAATAGAATTTGCTCCAAATTAGACAAATTAAAACCAGGTAAACAAAAATATTCTAATCTTATTAAATTTGTTAAAGATAGATCTGGTCATGATAGAAGATACTCTATAGATTCATCCTTAATAATGAATAAATTAGGATGGAGTCCTGAGATGAATATAAACGAAGGACTAGATTTGACGATTAAGTGGTATTTATCTAATTTAGGTTGGTGTAAAAAAGTCTCTAATCAATCTTCTTATCACGGGGATAGATTAGGTGTTTCTAATTTAAATTAATTTATTTTAAATTATTACTTTTAACTCAATCTTTTTGAAATATTTTTAATTATTTTTTTTAGCAGCCTTTTTAACAAATTAAATTTTTATTCTTAAATTTAGTTACTTTTTTGGTTATTCTTTTCTAATTAATTTATCTATCCTCCTTTTATTTTTTATTAAAAATCTAAAATATTCTATTATTTTATTATCATATTTATTTAAAAAGAAATTATAAAATTCAAGAATTTTTTTTATTAAAATTTTTGAGTTTCTATCTTCATTTATTATGTTAACTCGTATTTGAGATTTAAATTTACCTGTGTCAAAATTTTCCTTTTGCATCAATCCGTTTGCTCTAACGCGAGAAGCCTTATGAAATATAGTTTTAATTTTCGAGTTACTTTTATAAATTGAATAATATAATAATTCTTCAGAATAAAGTCTATGTCTAGTATCTTTTAAAAAATTAAATATTTGATTAATTCTTCCTGAATAAGTCTTTGCTGAATAAAAGGAGCTACAAATCGAAAATCTATCATTAAATCCACGGTAACTTTGCCATTTTGGGAGGATAATATAATCATTTAATAAAGTTAAACTTTCTTTTATAACATCTTCAAAAGAGTCCCAATAATAAAGATCTGGTCTTAAAAACAAAGTTAAATCACTTTTAAAAGAACTTGAAATTTCAAAAACTCTTTCTAGAGAATAAAGTTGGTGGATTAAATTTTTTATTGATTGAAAATTATCATTATATGTATCACCAAATTCGTAGATATCAATATTATTATCTTTTAAAAAGATATCTGGCAAATCATAAATTATTTTATCTGCTTTAAGGATATCCCAATTATTCTTGGCTTTAACTTTAAATTCGCCTGATCTATCATTTGAAATGTATTCATTTTTAAAAAAATGACAAAATATTTTTACATCTGCATATTTACTTGCAGGATTTATTATGTTTTTTTTAATACTCGGATAAGTGATAGATAAGTCTCTTGTTATTCCAAAAAAACAAATTGAAATTTTATATTTTTTATACTCACTTTTGGTCATTTCTTCAGCTTTCTTATATTTTTGCAGTTTTTTGTACAACTGTTTTTATACTTGAAAATGTAGTTGTCAAAAATCTTCTTACTAGAAAAATGACTACTATATTAAAAGAGGAATTAGTTCGAAAATAAATTGAAGTCAAAATTACTAACATAACTAATGTTACAACTATTGGTCTCAAAGTCTCATCGCATATTAAATCAGGGGGAGTAATCAATTTTTTTATTCTCTTTTGCGGATCTTTATTATTTTTTAACTCGTTATTTATTGCAACCATAGTTAAACCATCATTGTCATCATTGTCATCGTTTTCATCATCACTATTTTGTGAAGTAGCATCATCTTCTGCTAATTTTTTTTTGTAAAAGTAAAGATATGCTTGCCAATAAATAAAAGTACCAAAAAGGATAATTACAAACAATTGAAAATCAAATAAACATATAAAAGTTATTAATATGCATATAAATACTATTTCACCAATTAGTCTGGAAAATCTTTCAATTTCTCTAAATTCTTGTAAAATTTCTCCAACCGTTTTTTCATTAATCCCATTAATTTTTTTAATTCTATTTAAGGCTCTTTTTTTTATCCTTATTAAGAAAACATTTTTTAGGTGCCTAACAGTAAGCAATGAAAATAAAGTAAAAATTATCATGAACACAAAATACTGATAAAGATTTTCATTAGTAGCGGCTGGTAAATTAAAAACCTCGAAAATTTTTAAAATATTTCCTATCCTGCTTGCTATTTTTCCCCTGGCAATTGATGATATGGCTTGGAGTGGAATAACAAATAAGGCTAAATTATTAATTCTTTGCAAACACTCCATTATGCAAAGAATAAAATATGTTCTCCAGTTTTTAAGTTTTATCATTTTTCTATAATATTTTTAAGCTTTCTCATATCCTAGAAATTGATAAAGTTGCTTTTTGCTACAAAATAAGGATTTAATACATCAACTTTCCCATACTTTAGATCTTCCCCATTAATTTTTTTTACAGAACCGCCAGCCCCTTCAAGGATAGCTTGAGCAGCAGCTGTATCCCATTCACAAGTCGGAGCAAGTCTAGGATATAAATCAGCCTTTCCTTCTGCAATTTTAATGAATTTGAGACTTGAACCAGCTTGTACCAATTCATAGGGTTCTTTAATACTATTTATAAATGTTTTGGTACTTTCATTTAAATGACTCTTGCTCGCTACTATTCTGATGGTGCTGTGATAATTCTTGCAATTGATTTTTGATTTCTTACCATCTGAATTTACTAAATAAGAACCGTAAGCTTTGCCTCCAAAATAAATTAGGTTCTTTGCAGGTATGCTTACAAAACCAAAAGATGGGTTACCTTCCTCAACTAAAGCAATATTACAAGTAAATTCTTTTTTATGATTTATAAACTCTTTTGTCCCGTCTAAAGGATCTATAATCCAAAACATTTTACTGGATTGAAAATCTGCAAATGAATTAGATTCTTCTTCACTGATAATAGGAACTTCAGGAAATAGGGCTTTTAAATTTTTGCAAATAATTTTATTTGCTTTTAAATCTGCTTCCGTCACTGGCGAATTATCTTTTTTGAGGTTAATACCTAAATCAGTTTTGGTATAAATCTCCATTATTGCTGAACTTGCTTGTGAAATTATTTCAATTATTTTATTTTTAAGTTCTGGTGAATTATTTAATATCTTGGATGAGAAAGTCATTTATAACTTTATAAACAAAGTAATATTATCACAAACTTATTAGATAACTTTGAACTTTTTTATTATCCAATAATTAATTTATTTGTGGTTTAATTCATTATTTAATATGGATTTCTTAAATATTCTTATAATCAAATTTCTAAATAAATAGGTTTTGATATTTAAAATTATTCCATAAATAGATTCAACATAAGAATATTTGAAAACTCTCCTATATAATCCCCATTGATTAAATATGAGTTTAAATTTATTGCTAGATATCCCCTTATTTAAACCATAAACGAAATATGGCTTACCTGGATTAAAGTTATAAGCTGTAATAGCTTTTTTATTTGTAGATAATATTTTATTCCAAAAAATGAAATCATTTCTTAACCTTTGTTTTGGATATTTTATTTCCTTAACAAGATCCGCACTAATAAGAACTGATGAATTTGGAATATTATTAATATACTTATTTTCATCTATGCTTACTTTAATGGGAGTCTTTATTTGAAAAAAATAAAATTTATTTTTGTAAAAAGATTCTTTCAAAAAATCTGAATAAGTAAATTTTATATTTGGATTATTATTTATGAAATATAGTTGATCTGATAATTTATTATTCAACCAATAGTCATCTGAATCTAGGAAAGCCAAGTAAAATCCTTTTGCTTTCTTAATCCCAATTCTCCTACAGTATCCTGAACCTTTATTTATTTTATTTTTTATTATTTTTATCCCAAAATGATTTTTTTTTCTAATTTCTTGAATTTTTTTAACTGTCTTATCAACTGAATTGTCATCAATAATGATTATTTCTATATAGTTATCTACTTTTTGTTTTAGAACAGAATTAATTGATTTAACAATAGTTTTTTCAGAATTATAAGTAGGAATTATTACACTAATAATTCTATTAATAGATTTGATCTTACTCATATAATTTAAAGATAATATCTTTTAAAATAAAGAATTTGGAATTTGACTTTTTTAATGGTTATTTTATTATTTATATCTACTTTGCTTCCATGGGACTAGACCCTAATCCGTTTAATACTGTTCTCATAGTTTTGAAAAGAATTAATAAATCAAGTAATAATGAGAAATTAAGTATGTAATAAATATCATAACTTAATTTAATCTTAGAATCCTTTGTTGATGCTCCATAGGGATAATTTACTTGTGCCCAACCACTTAGACCTGGTCTTATAAGATTCCTTTGACTATAATTGGGAATTTCTTTTCTTAATAGCTCATTAAAGCCTGGCCTTTCAGGACGAGGGCCAATCAAGCTTAATTCACCTTTAAGCACTGAAACTAATTGTGGCAGCTCATCGATTCTCAGTCTTCTTAATATTTTCCCAATAGAAGTTATTCTTTGATCATTCTTTGAAGCCCACCTAGGACCATCCTTTTCTGCATTTACAACCATTGTTCTTAACTTATAAATTTTTATATTCATGCCTAGCAGGCCTTCTCTAGTTTGTTTATAAAAAATTGGTCCTTTATCTTCTAGCCAAATAAAAAAAGATGCAAAAGCTATAAGAGGAGTAGTACATATAAGCAAAAATAAACTTAATAAAATATCTGCCAATCTTTTAATTCTGAATTCAATATCTCTATTGTTAGAAAATATTTTAGAGTCAATAAAGTTATCTTCTTCCATTAGCTCAACAGGTAAACAACTTAGCTCAAATTCGCACCACTTTGATATAGAAAATATTTGAACTCCCTGAGATAGAAAATATCTTAGTGAATTTTGTTCATTTTTCTTAACTAGAGACTTTTTTGAGATAACTACTTGATCTGGATTAGATTTGAATTCATGATTTGAAGGCCTAATCTCAAATTTGAGACTTTTCTTGAAATTATATTCTTTGATTACTTTTTCAAACATTTCTAATTCACTGCTTTCTCCTAGAAAAAGGATTCTTATAGGCTTCCCAATAGATACAGCATTTAAAATTTTTATCAATATAACTTCTTTAATTAATGCTAAAGAAGTGAATATTATCAGCAAAGAAGGAATGTTTTTAGAATTAAAAACATTATTAAAAGCAATAACTTTTAAAGATAATAAAAATATAGTAATTATTGTACTGGTAATAAATAATTGTTTAATTATTAATAAAATTTTATTTAAATATCCAGGTTTATTAATATTTAAGTCTGAATATCTGCCCGCTATATAACTAACGAATACCCACAAAGAATCAAATAATATGACAGGGAGTAACTCTAGATATGGTAAGTTTGGAGTCTCTCCATCAATTAATTTTGTTAAATATACAGGAAATAATATTTCAAAAAATACTATTAAATTAAAAATAATTATTTTTATCAATCTATTATTTTTATAAGAACTCATAAAAATACTTTGATACAAACTAATTTTGCAGATTATAATAAAATTTATACCAATTTACAAATTTCTTGATTCCTTCTTCGATAGGAGTGTTTGGTTTAAAACCTGTCCATTTTTCTAATAAATCAGTTGAGGCAGCTGTTTTTTTGATGTCACCTTTTTGCATTTCATCATAAACTTTTATTGCCTCAATGCCAATTTCATCTTCGAGGATTTTTATAAATTTCATTAACGGAATACTTTCTTGATTACCAATATTGAAAATCCTGTGCGAGACCCAACTCGTTGATGGCTTTGGACCATTTAAGTTGAAATTAGGATCTGGCGTCGCAGGTTTATTTACTAGCTTTATGATCCCTTCTGTTACATCATCAATATAAGTAAAATCTCTCATCATTTGGCCTTTATTAAATATATGAATTGGTTTCTTAGCAAAAATAGCTTTTGTAAATATCATAGGTGCCATATCAGGCCTTCCCCAAGGGCCATAAACGGTAAAAAATCTTAAACCAGTGCATGGTATTTGATATAAATGACTATAAGTATGGGCAATTAATTCATTAGATCTTTTTGTAGCAGCATAAAGACTTACTTGGTGATTAACAGGATCGTCCTCATGAAATGGAGTTTTTGTATTCCCTCCATAAACAGAACTGCTACTCGCATAAATAAGATGTTCAATAGTGTTATTTCTACAGGCTTCTACAATATTTACAAATCCCACAAGATTAGATTTCACATATGAATGGGGATTTGTTATGGAATATCTCACTCCAGCTTGTGCCCCAAGATGTATAACTATATTTGGTTTAAAGTCATTAAATATTTTGTTAATTTCACTTGTTTTTTCTAAATCAATTTTTAGAAATTTACATTTATTATTGAATTTTTCTGAAATTTTAGAAATTTCAGAAAGACGAGCTTCTTTTAAGGCAATATCATAATAAGAATTTAGATTATCTAAACCCAGAATATCTTGTTGATTTTCAATTAGTTTTTTACAAACATGAAATCCTATAAATCCTGCCACACCAGTTATTAAGATT
>MDTA01212376.1_pt1 | contig 21283 bp, 21 predicted proteins | sample 811151 | NCBI WGS metagenome assembly MDTA01 (sample SAMN05326648, study PRJNA326480) | marine metagenome | isolation source: seawater | place: Indian Ocean: South | collected 2010 | reverse complement strand
CTTATTTCCCATGATTATCCCTAAAATACTTTGATGGATATTATATGAAAATATTTTTAAAATAAATAGTAATTTATTAGGATATACTAAAATAGAATAACGGTGTACAAGCTATCTTTAATTATATAAATATCAATAATCTGTATGGACAATATAATAAATAAAATAATACTAAACTTTAATGAGTTATACATTGATAATACGCTCACTGCTATAAAAGTTACTGGTACAGATAATAAAAAGTTTTTGCAAGGCCAACTTACAAATGATATTGAGAGTATAACTGATAACTATCTTAATGCCTCTTATTGTACTCACCAGGGCAAGGTCATTGTAAATATGCAAGTCATCTTAATTGATAATGATGTTGTGCTATTACTCTCTAAATCACTAGCAGAATATTTTATTGAGAAAATTTCAAAGTATATTCTCATGTCTGATGTCCAATTTGCTATGTATGATCATATAAATATTTATTGGGCATTGGGTGAAAGAGCAAATAACATGTTAACCAAATATGATATTAAGAAAACAGAATCTAATAATAAAATTAATAAATCAGAGTATCTAATTAATATGAGCACTAAAAACTCATATAAGTGTAGATATATAAGTTTAGATGATAAAGTCTGTGAGAATATAAACTTTGCATCGTTGGAGCAATCTCAAACTTGTCTTTTAGATTTATTAAGTTTGCACACTCGATTAAAAAAAGATGATATTGAAAAGTATATACCACAAGTATTAAATTCTGATGAATTGAATACAGTAAGTTATAAAAAAGGATGCTATACGGGACAAGAAGTGATAGCTAGGACTCATTACCTTGGAAATGTCAAAAAACATTTATATTTGGTAACTACAGATACCTGTATTGATAGTGAAGTAAATATTGTGAATACAGATGGAGAAAGTGTTGGAGAGTTAATTGGAGAAACTTTTAAATATGATGGTAAACTTCTTTCACATGGCATTTTAAGAGACAGTTCAGATTTCAAAGATTTATTTATTGCGAACAAAGAACTTGATGTTATTACTAAGGAAGGTACTGTCTAACAATATCTCTCTCCTTTATCAGTTCAGCTTCTGATATCTTTATTAGCTCAGTCAAGCTAGAGTCAATTATTACATCATCAATAACAGAATACGATCCTCTTCTTACATTAATAGGAAAAGAGAACATCAAATTAGAGGTAATATTATATTCACCTGAAGATATTACACCAATAGCCTCATAGTCATCAGAGCCATTTTCTAGAACATCAATATGATCATATATAGCTGATGCAGCTGAAGCTGCGCTAGATAATCCTCTGTGCTCAATAATCTCACCACCTCTTTTTTGAACTCTTGGTATAAAAGTGTCATGAATCCATGCATGATCTAGAGAAATTATATTAGAATTAACTTTACAGTTGTACAAATCTGGGACTTGAGTAGTTGAATGATTTCCCCAAATGGTCATCTCGGTAATATTTTCCACCCTCTCGTTTAGTTTATTCGCTAATATACTCTTGGCACGATTATGATCTAATTTCATTAATGATGTTATATTTGTATTAGGAATATTCGGTGTATTATGGTTAAGTATTAGAGCATTAGTATTAGCGGGGTTCCCAACAACTATTACTTTTGTCTTATCTGTACATGCATTATTTATTATTTCCGCTTGTGATTTAAAAATATTTGCGTTGTCTAAAATTAAATCAGATCTCTCCATTCCTTTAGATCTAGGTTTCGCGCCAACCATTATTATATAATCTGAGTTTTCAAAAGCTTCTTCTGCATCATCTGTAATGAGGAGATTATCTAAAGATGTAAATGCACAATCCTCTATCTCAAATTTTAATCCATTTAGAGGCTTAATAAATTGAGGAATATCAAGAAGTCTTAGATTGATCTTTTCTGTATTAAAGAATGGCAGTTTAGATAAAATTCTGAAAATAAGGGAATAAGCAATATTACCCGCAGCACCTGTTATTGATACATTTTTAGTTGCCATGTAGTTTTCTTGCCTTCTTTAAATCTTTTAAGGAATTAATTCCAATCGACTGATTATTTTTAACCAAAACACAATGTATCGGTACATTATTCCAAATCATTCTTAATTGTTCAAGGCTCTCTTTTTTCTCATATTCGCATATATTCATTTTTGAATAATTATATAAAGCCTCGTATTTAAATGCGTAAATACCTAGATGAATATAGTATGCGGATTTATTCGAAGATATATTTTGCCTAGAGAAAGTAATGGCTTTTTGTTTTTTATCTACAACAACCTTTACATTATTTGAATCTGAATAATCCTGTTTATCAAATGTCTTGTATATTAAAGTAGCGACTGACACAGAAGGATTGACTTTCAGAAAATTAATAAGTTTATTAATGTGCAAAATATTAATGTTAAATTCATCTGCTTGAAGATTAATAATAATATCATTCTTGTTAGCTTTATATTTTTTTGCAGTGTAGAAACATCTCTCTGTGCCATTAGTAAATTTTTTCTGTGAATATAAACATTCTACATTATGCTTTAGCGAATAGTCTTGAATACTTCTAGAGTCTGTAGATACAATAAGGTCTACATTTTTTATTCTCTTTGCTCTAATGATCATATGTTCAATAAGAGTCATTTCACCAATTTTTCTTATTAGTTTATTTCTTAGTCTAGAAGAATCTAACCGTGCTGGTAAAATAATATATGTCTTCATAATATATGATCTATCATTTCTAGTAGTTTAGCATTAGGAATAATTTTTTGTTCTAGAATATAGACATTACTACAATTGAATAATTTAATCTTAACATAATCTTTTTCTGAAACTAAAATTGGTTTATCGCTAATAGGAATATCTGAAACTTTATATTGATAATGATCAGGATATTTATATGATTGAATATTGATATTATACTCATTTAGTTCCTGGATAATGATAGAATCATCTGCAATTGCAGTAAGTAATATAGAGTCAGAAAATTTTTTGTCATCACAAGCATAAAATTGTTGATTGTTACATGATTTAAATGCTGTAATTTTTGAATAGAACCCAGGGTAGATATTTTCTCTATAGTTACTAAAAATATAGTCTTTTTTATTATGAAAAAATTTAGGCTCTCTATAAGGTCCACAAGGGAGAACAAAATTATTACCTCTGAAATTATTATTTATAATAATTAACTGATGATTTCGATTAAGGGAATAGTGCTGCAAACCATCATCATGAATAATGTAATCTAAATCATACTGATCACAATGCATTGAAGACTTTACTCTATTTTTACCAGATACAACAATTGAATTAATTTTAGAATGTATTAGTACTGCTTCGTCACCAACTTTTTGAGGAAATGATGAATTTGTTACTTTTGTTGGAGATGATACTGACGAACCATAACCAGATGAAATCACTGCTATTTTTTTATTTTTACTCTCAAGATAGTTGCTAAGCCATATTGTAAATGGAGTCTTACCGGATCCTCCTACTGTTAAGTTTCCAACTACTATTGTTTTGTATTTTGATGTGTACCTTTTAAAGAATTTATAAAAAATATATTTTCTAATAAAAATTAAAATGAAAAACACTAAAGATAGTGGCAATAATGGAATAAGAGTAATTGTTGGTGCTTTATACCATAAGTAATTTATAAAATTATGCATTAGATTTTAAATTGTGAATTATAAAGCATAAAATAAGCAGATTTTTTATCCATCAATTCGTTATGTTTTCCTTGTTCTGATATTTTTCCATCATCAACTACAATAATTTTATCTGCATTTTTGATAGTAGATAGTCTATGAGCAATAATCAATGTTGTTTTATTTTGAGATAATCTTGCTAAAGACTGCTGTATTAAAGTTTCGGATTCTGTATCTAACGCACTAGTAGCTTCATCAAGTAACAGTATTGGAGCTTTTTTAAGCAAAGCTCTTGCGATTGCAATTCTCTGTCGCTGTCCTCCAGATAGTAAAACTCCATTTTGACCTACAATAGTGTTATATTTTTCTGGTAATTCATTAATAAAATTATCAGCATTGGAAATACTGGCAGCTTCGTGGACTTTATCGGCATCTAAACAACTTAACTCTCCATATGCAATGTTATTGTATATAGTATCGTTAAATAATGTAAAATCTTGGCCAACATATGATATGTAAGTTCTAATCTTGTTTAGATTGATGTCTTTTATATTTGAAGAATTGAAAAAAATACTACCTGAATCAGGATCATATAGTCTAGGAATCAAGTCAAGCAAAGTTGTTTTTCCACTACCTGATTTACCCACAATGGCAACAGTATCACCAGCGTCTACTTGTAGAGTGATATTATTTATAACATTAGAATTAGATGATGGATATCTGAAGGAAACATCTTTGAATTCTATTGATATATTCCCTGATATGTCCTTATCGCTAGATACTTCCGTATTTTCGCTTTTTGAGTCTAATAAATCAAAAATTGATTCACTTGCTGCAATACCTCGTTGTAAAGTTACATTCACCTCAGATAATCTTTTTATTGGCGCAAACATCATTATCATTGCAGTGAGATATGACATAAATGTTCCTATAGATATTTCCTCTAAGTAGTCATTTGATGTTACGAAAAAAATTATCGCAGCTAAAAAAATGGCAACAACTAATTGCATAAGTGGGATACTTATACTTTGAATAAAAGCTAATCTAAGATTCTTCTCTCTATTATATGTGTTAGCATACTTAAAGGTATTCTCTTCATAAACCTTTCCACCAAATATTTTTATAATTCTATGACCGATTATTGATTCTTCGACGATGTTAGTAATATTACCCATTGATTTTTGTATATCATGACTCAAAGATCTGAATTTTATACTCATGATTTTAAGAAAAAAACCAACAAGCGGAGCTAGAAGAATAAGCCCAATAGAAAGCTCGAAGCTATAATAAAACATCAAAGAAAGTAATCCGATTATTGTTAAGCCATCTTTTACAAGTGTTGTGATAGCTCTAGTGGCAGCCTCTGCAACTTGTTCAGCATCAAATGTTATTTTAGAAACTAACTTACCAGTAACAGACTCATCAAATTGTGAGGATGATCTTTGCAAAATTTTATCAAACATATCTCGTCTGATGTCTCTAATAATGCTTCGTCCAACATAAGCCATTCCATATGTGGCCATGAAAGAGCCAATTCCTCTAAAGATAAATATTAGAATAATTAATAGTGGCATGACCTTTAAGAAGCTGGGATCTTTATCAATGAAGCTACCATCGAGAAGTGGTTTAATAATTGCAGCAAAAGAGGTGTCAGTAATTGCATGAACTATCATTCCTATAACAGCGAGGAGAAATGTTCCTTTATAAATTTTTGTGCTTTTAAGAAGCCTTTTATATAGTTCGAGCCCGTTATTCTTTTTATCTGTCATTATAAATTTAGTTAGATTCTGCAGCTATTTGACTATCATACATGATATTATTTATGCATTAAAACATACATACAATAATTTATTACTATAGTTCTATATTATGAAGAAATTCTTTAAAGATAACTTGCCTAAGCCTGATGATATAAAGAAATATAAAGCTTTAGGGATTCTTGGCGATTCTATTTTTGAAAGAGAATTATGGAGTATTAATAAAAATACTTTGTCTAGAGCTATTGCGATTGGTTTGTTTTGGGGCTGGATGCCAATGTTTTTTCAAATGATTCCAGCTGCTTTCTGTGCTGTATATTTCAGAGCAAATCTACCACTTTCACTTGCCGGAGTATGGATAAGCAATCCAATAACAATGCCGCCAATGATGTATCTAGGCTACGAATTTGGTAACCTTCTTTTAGGTATAGATCCACTGTTTGAAAAATTTGAGGCGAGTCTTGACTGGATTGGAAGTGTATTTGCATTGATATGGCAACCATTACTTGCAGGAACAATCGTAATAGGGGTTGTCTCAGCAGTAATAGGATACTTCACTATTCATCTGATTTGGAAGGTACTTGCTTTACGCAAACTCAAAAAAATGAGAAGAAAGTATTAAATAACTTTACCGTCAATCATCCTAATTTTATTATTCATTTTAGCAATAATTTTTTCATCATGAGATACTATGATCAGTGTAATCATATTTGAATAACAAATCTCTATTAGAGTTTTAATGACTAAATCAGAATTACTTGAATCAAGGTTACCTGTTGGTTCATCAGCTAGAATAATTTTCGATTTCATAGCTATAGCGCGTGCAATTCCCACTCGCTGAGCTTCTCCACCAGATAATATGGATATTGGCGATTCTTGATGCTCTAGTAAACTCATATCTTCAAGGCAGGATAATGCTATTTCTCTTGATTCTTTCAATGAATTACCTCTATATCTAAGAGGAAGTAAAATATTTTCTAGAACATTAAAATCTTTTAAGAGATTAGGTTGTTGAAATATATGGGATATATTATTGAGTCTAAACAACGTTTTATTAGAGCGAGATAATTTACTAAAACAGATATTATCAAAGAAAATATCTCCACTATCTAAATCATCGAGACCTGCAATAATATTTAATAATGTTGATTTGCCTACACCAGATGGTCCTGAAATAGCTAATGACCCACCAGATGGTATATCTAAACATATTCCATTCAATACATCGATATTACTATCAACAAAACTTTTATATATATCTTTGCAATAAACTCTCATTGATTTAAAGATTGTGATGGAACTATATTTGTAGCTTTTCTTGCAGGATAAACTGACGATAGTAAAACCACAAGTGATGAAACAATAATGATTTTATAAACATCTGAAATTAGTATTGTTGAAGGAACAGTATCTAAATGATAAATGTTAGGGTTCATGAGTGTAATACTTAATAATGACTCTAGAAATACCACAATTGCATTTATATTCTGTGAGAGAACAATGCCCAAAATTACACCTAAGCTAATTCCTATAAACCCTATTATCATACCCTGAATTAAAAAGATAGATTGTATAGTAGTTCTTGAAAATCCTAACGATATTAATATAGCTATATCTTTTTGTTTGTTTAACACAAGTAAGGATAGTGACGAGATTATATTGAATGAAGCTATCGCAATAATTAAAGTCAGAATGATAAACATTACTCGCTTTTCATTGCCAATCGCTTGAAATAATGCATTATGTGTCTCAGTCCAGTTACTCGACACGATTGAGAATTCATCAAATAGATGCTGTGATACGTTTATTGCTTTTAGAGGGTTATGAAGTTTTAATTTAATGTAGGAATATAATTTTTCATCAACAATTGAAAGATCACTTCCATATATAAATCTTTGGTTGTATTCGTGAATTCCAGAATCAAATATTCCTTTTAATATAAATTTAGTTTCAGTAAATGAATTGTTGTAATTAGTCAACTGTAGCTCATCACCTATCGTGACATTAAGATTTCTAGCTAAAATATTGCCAATTACAATATTTTTACTGTCTGACAAATCAAATTCACCTAGGATGATAAGATTAGAAATCTCACTGGTACTCATCTCAAGATCTTGGTTAACATTATGGATTAAAACTGGCACATTAGACGTCTTGGATGAAGATATGAGAACTTCATTCCTATAAACTATAGAGTACCCTAAAACGTTGTCATCTGACTTAATAATCGATCTTAGACTCTCAATATTTAGATTATCACTAGGATATATATTTATATGTGATGTAAAAGATAGGATTTTGTTCCTCAACTCTCTCTCGAATCCATTCATAACAGACAGTACCGTAATAAGAATACCCACACCGAGCATTAGGCCTATGATAGATACTTTGGAAATTATTGATATGAATGATAAATTATATTTAGAAAATAATAATCTAAACGCAATAAGTAGATTCATATAGTCACTATAACAAAAATAATGAAAAGATGAGTACCATTAATAAATTATTACCAGATTTTAAATCACAACATATTATGATGGTTCATCCATATATGCATAAGGATAAACATTATTTTATAGATCTAGTAGATATATATAAAAATTTAAATAAAATCTTTCTAGATAATAGTGTCTGCCAAACAATTGTCTTAGATCAAAACTCCATATTGTCAGATTATTACACAGGATCACAAGAATCTGATATTAGAACTATATATTATAATTGTGATGACGTATGGATTAGAGACTTCATGCCTAAGTTGTATATTTGTGGACATGATAAAAAAAGAATTGATTATCAGTTTAATGCATATGGAGAAAAGTACCCTCATAACAGAGATAAAAATTTTAAAAATGTCATAAGTATTAGTAAAGGCAACGTAGAACTAAATGACTTAGTCTTAGAGGGAGGAAATCTTGAGTTTTCATCAAAAGGTATAATTACAAACATGCATGCAATAAACAAAAATAATATAAAAAAAAATATTAATATTGAGCAGAGACTCTTCGAATTGAAAGAATCTCTTGAAGTAGAAGAGCTTTTATTTATATGGATTCCAGGAATAACGGGTGACGATACAAACGGTCATATTGATAATCTAGTTAGATACATAGATGAGAATACTATTGTATATTTTGCATCTAAAGACAAAAAATATTGTAACTACAAGATAGCATATGAATTAGAAAAGCAAATAGATAGCCTAATCAGTCGAAGTAAGAGCATTACAAATGCATTTCCAATCTATCATAATTCAAATGATGTTTTAAGTACAGGCAGCAAAGTTCTACCCTATTCTAAACTGAATTTTATCTTAACTAAAAATATTTTAGTAATCCCTTGTATTAATTCAAACAAAGACTCAATATATTCTGACTTAGATAGAATACATATCAAAAACAAAAAATATGTATTAAATTCTGAAGCTGCATTATTTGAATATGGAGGATTACATTGTCTAACAGCAAATATTTAAATACTATTACACTTCAATACAGACCTGTTGATGATCCAATTAAAAATGTAGAATTAATTGACTCCTTGTTAAGTAATCTGAGAGTGGTTAAAAATACATTAGTAGTATGCCCTGAGCTATCTATCCAGCCCTATATATGCATAAGGAAGAATAAAAAATTATTTAAAAAAGCAATAGAACTAAAATCATTAGTCATTAATGAATTAAAAGTGATTTGTCAGAAGTATCAGATCTATTTATGTGTAACCATATTTAAGAAAGATAAACATGGTTATTATAATACTGCAATTATTACTGATCCGAGAGGAAATATTATTGAGCAATATAATAAAAAAAATATACCTTCAGAAAGATGTTACGAAGAAAAATATTACTTTAAAAAATCTTTAAATGAATTCAAATGCTTTAACATAGGTGCCTATAAAATCGGAGTTATGATATGTTGGGATCAATGGCATCATAATTCATATACATCAATGAAAGGAAATGGCGTAAACCTCATAATATGTCCAACTGCAATAGGATACTGCAAAGTGGGAGGAAAAATAATTAATATGCCTAGTGAGAAAGATAAATGGCTAGATGTAATAAAGACAAATAGTCTTATGATAAATACACCGATTATTGTCTCGAACCGTGTAGGTAAAGAGATCGCTCAAAATTCATCTATTGAGTTCTGGGGATCTAGTTTCATTACAGATAGTAACGGTACTATAATTAAGAGATGTCGGATTAATCAAAGCGCAATATCTCATAAAATCTTGCAAAATGACCAAATTACATCTAAGAAAATGTGGAATTTTATTGATTAAGCAATAATCTAGCTATTAATAGCAAATAATCGTGTCAAATCGTAAAAGTAACCATTATAATAGCAAAAAACAATCAATTCTTTAATCACGGAGATTTTAAAAAGATGAGGATATATTTACAAATGTTAATGCTTATATTACTGAGCTTTACAATGTCTCAACCGTCTTTCGCAATAGAATATACTTCAAATGAAGTTATTTTTTCTGAAGACGATAAAAAAACTTCAGATGATGAAGAGCCAGATTGTGAATAATTAATGGGAGGAGATATGTTAAAAACTAAATATAATATTTTATCAGCAGCTTTGTTTTCTCTGGTCCTAATTTCATTTTCTGCAGTTGCAGGTAAGCCTGTTGCCATATCAAAAGGTGATGGCACTAATTCACTTGAAATTGGACTATCTGTTACTGTTGGTGAACATAAGATCATGAGAAATCAAGACAATTCTAATGTTGTCAATCCAGCTTTTGCAAAGACATCTAGACCTTGTCCACCATTTTGTATACAACCTATGCAACTAAGGCCTGGTATAGAGACACTCGGTGAACAAGAAATAATTCATTATGCAGTTATGATGAGCAAAGGAGAAAAAATGCCTGATGGCTCAGAAATAATGATTATTGATTCAAGAACACCTGACTGGGTTGCAAAAGGCACGATTCCGGGTGCTGTAAATCTACCATGGACATTACTAAGTGAAAGAAAAGGTGCGGATCCACTATCAATCGCTGAACTAATGACAACAAAATTTGGTGCAAAAGAACAAAACGGTTTGTTTTATTTCGATAATGCAAAAACACTAGTAATGTTCTGCAATGGCATGTGGTGTGGTCAATCACCAAATAATATTAAAAGTCTATTAAAATACGGATATCCTGCAAATAAAATTAAGTGGTATCGTGGCGGTATGCAAAACTGGGAAAACTTAGGTTTCAATACTGTTAAATAAATAGGACTAATATTTAAATTAGAGCAGCACATTGATATGTGCTGCTTTTTTTTATAAAAAGAATTATGACTCTTCTTAAAAAAGGAATAAATATTGTTAAAAATCTTATTGGATCATCCTATCTACTAGAGATAAATAAATTAACAAGTCAGTACCATAACGTTGTTGTAATTTTAAATAACAATCATCAAATTGACTTACTATATGAAGAATTAAAGAATCTGTATAAAGAAAATAATATTTTAAAATTTCCTGATTATGGGATAGAGATATATGATAATACAACGATCGACAAAAGTGTTATAAGAGATCGATATAATTGTCTGATTGATATAAAAAAAGACATTTCAAACAAGATTATAATAACTACATTTAAATCAATATTTTATAGAACACCATCTCTTAATGATATATCTACTTCTTGGAAAAAAATATCAAAAGAATCAAATTATAATGAAATAATAGATCTATTAAAAATATATAAATATAAAAAAACAACAAAAGTTGAAGAACCTGGTCAGTATAGAATATCAGGATCAATAATTGATATTTTTTCTATAAACCAAGACTGTCCAATTAGAATCAATTTCTACGACAATATAATTGAAACAATTAAGAAGTATGACCTTATAACACAAATGTCTTTGGAAAATATTCAGTCTACAATAATATGCTCAGATGGCTTATATAATATTACTGGCCAAAATATCGATAATTATAAAAAATGTATACAAGCGTGTTTTGATCAAGAGTATATGGATGATCACGAATATGAGAAGATTATTAATGAAAAAGATAACTCACATATACATCATCTAGTTCCAAAATTATTTAAAAATACAGGATCATTATTATCAATGCTAGATCGTAATTTTTCATGTTATACAAATAAGGATATTTTCGTTGAATATGATGATTGTTTTGAGAGTTCTAGCAACTTATATAAAATTGAAAAAGAAAATAGATATATCTTAAAGCCTCATGAATTATTTATCTCAAAGAATGAATTAAATTCTATAATAGAAAATAGCTTTATTTTTCATGCTTCAGATTATTTAGATGCAGATATAAAACTAAGGTCATCGTATGGCACACTACCCTCTTTATCAATAAATTATAGTTATAAGAACCCATTTAAGAATCTTGATAACTTTTTTAAAAACTCAAAATATAAATTTATATTTTTTATAAAAAGAAACGATAACTATAAAACTTTAGTTAACTATTTAGATACTAATGATATTAGTTATTCTGTTATTGAGCACATTAACAAAGTCTCTAATAAAATCAACATCCTCAGATCTGATATTAATGAGGGATTTATAGATAACAGTAAGAAAGTAGTCTATGTCAGTTCAAATGATCTCTTTGGATTAATAAAGACTAGATTAACATCAAACGAATCTATTAAAGCGGCTGTGATAGACAATTTGTCAGATCTTAGAATAAATGATTTCATAGTACATCAAGAGCATGGAATAGGTAAATACAAAGGTCTTATCACAATGAATGTAGAAAAAAAGACTATTGAACTAATTAAAATAGAATATGCAGATAAGAATAACCTCTATATGCCTGTAACATCAATGATGTTAATACAGAAATATATTGGTAATACTGGATTAAACGCTAAGCTATCTCAACTTGGTTCTGACAAATGGTTAAAAATTAAACAAAGAGCTAAAAGAAAGATAGAGGATATTGCTGCAGAGTTACTTAGAGTTCAAGCAAATAGGGAAATAAAAAAAGGTTATAAATTTAAACTTGATAACCAAAGCTATGAGAAGTTTACTAGTTTATTTCCATATGTTGAAACCGATGATCAACTGGAAAGTATTAATGATGTCATTAGCGATATGTGTTCAAACAAAACCATGGATAGAGTAGTTTGTGGAGATGTTGGTTTTGGAAAAACAGAGGTGATACTTAGAGCTTCTTTTATTTCAGTTTACAATAAAAAGCAAGTAGTTTTAATTGTTCCAACAACAGTTTTAGCAAAACAACATTATCAGACTTTTAAAAAAAGATTTAGTAACTATAAATATTCTATAGAAATACTTACAAGGGCAACTAGTCAATCTAATAGATCACATATAATAAAAAATATTAATGAGAATAAAATAAATATACTCATTGGAACACATGCGCTTTTAAGTTCAGATTTTAAATATCCAAACTTAGGACTGCTAATCATAGATGAAGAGCATAAATTTGGTGTTAAGCATAAAGAGTCAATTAAAAGTCTTCGAGAGGATGTTGATGTACTGACACTCACAGCTACACCTATACCAAGAACTTTAAACTCTACTCTCTCTGAGATAAAAGACATGAGTATAATAAACACACCTCCAATTGGTAGAAAAAATATTGAAACTAATATTATTGACAGATCCAATGATGACATCAATACGTACATTAAACGTGAAATAAATCGAGGTGGTCAAATCCTATATATTCATAACGAAATAGAAACAATGGACAATGAAATTAATTTTCTAACTAGTTTGAATAAGGACTTTACTATAGAAAAAATCCATGGAAAGTTACATGCTCTTGATATAGAAAAGATTATGAATAATTTCCTAAATGAGCAAATTAATATTCTTGTTTGTACTAGCATAATAGAAAGTGGTTTAGATATGACAAATGTGAATACAATTATAATTAATAATGCACAAAATTTCGGATTATCTCAATTACATCAATTAAGAGGTAGAGTTGGTAGAAGTGATAGACAAGCCTATGCTGGACTCATTATCTGTGATCAAAAACATCTTACTAAAGAAGCAGATAAAAGGTTAGATGCCTTTATTAAAACAAATAGTCTAGCAGGAGGACTAGAAATTGCAGGACATGATTTAGATATAAGAGGTGCTGGTGAAATATTAGGAGAAGAGCAAAGTGGTCAAATTTTTGAGATTGGTTATGGGATGTATACATCAATGCTATCAAAAGCTATTGATCATCTAAAAGATAAAAAAGAAGAAGTCAGTGAGAGTCACACAGAAATAGACTCATACATATCAACCTTAATACCTCAAGATTACATTGAAGATATTTTCTTAAGATTAGAGATATATAATGATATTTCTAATACGAAGAATGATTCTGATATAAATTATATAATAACAAAACTTGAGGATATTTATGGAAAGATTCCTGATTACTTAAACAATCTTCTTAATATTACACGTGTAAGAATTGCTGCAAATCATATAAATGCTGAGAAAATAAAAATCAATAAAGACTTCACCTATATAACTCTAAATTCAGGAAGTTCACTGGATAACGAAAAATTAGTTAATGAATTTATCTTAGAGAATAAGATAAAATTGCAGGGAGAATTTAATTTAAGATATCATAATTCATCACAAGACAGCTTTGAAGAGTTGTGTAATGAAATAATTTTGGTTCTGAAAGAACTTTCAAGTTAATCTTTACTTATAAAAACCGTTGATGTTGGATATGCAATTTCTGCATTATGCTCATCAATAATTTTTGCTACTTTAAGAAGGATATCTTGTTTAATGGCAAGAAATTCTTCCCAGTCCTTGGTAACTGTAAATGCATATATAAAGAAATCACATGAGGAAGCAGAAAAGCTTTTGAAATAAACTTTTGCTTTCTGAGATTGATCAATTTTTGGATCATCATGCAGAAGTTTATTAACACCTTCAATAATAGATTTCATTTTATCAAGATCATCATAGCGAATACCAATAGTCTCATTAATTCTTCTGTTAGACATTCTAGTTGCATTTTCAACTATAATACTAGAAAAAGCAGTGTTTGGAATGTAAAGTACATTTTTTGAAAATGTTCTCACAACAGTTAATCGCCAGCCTATTTTTTCTACAATGCCTTCGATATTTCTATCAGGTGATTTTATAAATTCGCCAACTCTGAATGGTCTATCAAAAAAAATCATCATACCTCCAAAAAAATTTGATAAGAGATCTTTTGCTGCAAGTCCCACTATTAGGCCACCTACACCTCCGAATGCTAGTAGGCCAGAAATACTTAAACCTAATTCTTGCATTATTATTAAAAGCGTAATTATCACTACAACCACCTTGATGATTCTTATGACTATCTCATACGTTTCAGTCACTAATGTAGCGTCGTCGTCTGGACTTAAATTATTTATAAAAGGTTTTTCATTGAGATAATAATTCAAACCTCTAATGATTGACCATGAAATAGTCACTACAAATAAGATGAAAATTGATGATGATAAAGAGAACGTAAAATTTACTAATGTAGCTTTAGATAAGAAATCAATAAGTAGTATTAAATAGCCTATTATTATTAAATATGATGATGGTCTTTTTATAGAATATAATAAAAGTTCATCATAAACAGTTGAGGTTTTTTCGGATATAGCTAATACAACGCTAATTATCTTATTCTTTATAACGAATAATAGTAAAGCTAGTACAGAAATTATGATGATTTCAGAATAGATAGGGTCTATGAATGTTGACATATTATATACTTTCTAAACATTTAACTGCATCCTGATACACGGAGGTTACACCCTTATTATAAATTATATCATTTGGACATAGCAAATCCTTATCTAACTTAGGTATATGTATGTCATGATTTTTAGAAATATATTCAGAATTGTAAAAATCATAGCTCATATTGTTATTGATTATGCTTTTATTTTGCATTGTAGTTACGATTGCCATATTGCACCCACTTTCAAGTGATTTATTAAGAATATCAATTCTTGACTGATTCGAATATTTATCAGTAATAGCTGCCATTTCAAGATCATCACTTATAAAAAATGGTTCTGTCTTATAAATATCTTTTGATAATTTACCTAGCCACTGATTTGATGTTGTTACTGGAGAGTCTGAAATCTCAGTAAAGATTATATGACTAGTCATTATTGGAACCATAAATTGATTATGAAGCTCCTTAAATGTAGAAATATGAGGCATTAAATCATTGTATGATATTTCGCACTTACTGACGTTAAGATGAGTATCTGATGATACGCATCCATGTCCGGGAAAATGTTTTAAAGTTGGAGTTATTCCATTATCTATAAGACCTTTAATATACATAGATGCCAATCTTATGACAATTGCTGGATCAGAAGATAAAGTTCTTTTGTTTAATACATTACTTTCAAACGATAAATCAATGACTGGTGAAAAATTTATGTCTATACCTATCTCTTTTAATTCATAGCCACATACATAACCACTACTATAGGCAATTTTATCAGCTAAGTCAGGATCTGTTAAATATGAGTGACCTATTTCTGAAAATGATGGAAGTAAAGTGAATCCGTTTTTAAATCTTTGAACTCTCCCTCCTTCTTGGTCAATAGCAATTACAAGTTTATCATTAATATTCTTTATAGATTTTATCAAATCATCGGCCTGTATTTTATCAACATAGTTGTGATCAAATAGGAGAACACCTCCAATAAGTTCATTTTCAAGGAGTGCACATTCTTGTTTACTGAGTTCAGTAGAATCGATATTTACAATCAAAGGTCCCATAATATTAATCTTTTGAAATTAGAATAGATGCATAACATGCAATAGCTTTATGGTTTCCGATCAAACCTATTTTTTGAGATGTCGACGATTTAATACTTATGTTATCGAGATTAATCGATGTCAGCTTAGAGAGATTTTCTCGCATTTTAAGTATATTTTCTTGTAACCTCGGTTTTTCAAGAATTACGGTTATATCAATATTGCTGAGCGAATACATTTCCTGTTGTAGAAGATTACATGCATGGCTTAGAATTATCTCACTACTGATATTCTGATTAGATGAATCAGAGGGGAAATGAATCCCGATATCTCCCATAGCCAGCGATCCATAAATAGCATCAGATAAAGCATGCAATATAATATCACCATCTGAATGTGCATCTATAGAGTACTCAGATGAAATAGTTACACCTGCAAGCGTTAAGCCAGACCCTTTGCAAAGCTTATGCAAATCATAACCAAAACCTATTTTAATTTTTCTCATAGAAGACCTTTTATAGCTTTAATATCACTTATATAAGTGATTTTTATATTCGTTGGGCTTGATAGCACCATTGAACATCTTAAATTATTTAACAATAAAGCTTCAATATCATCATCTATATCATCTTTATTTCTTATACATTTATCCAGTGAGTCAACCAGCATTTTCGTTTTAAATATCTGCGGAGTGAAGGTTGACCATAATTTGTCTCTGAGGATATTCTCACAGACTATACCATTTTTCACCTCTTTCAAGGCATTCGTTATAGGATATCCTAGTGTAGATCCATCAAATTTATTCTTCACTTCATTAATAATTTTTTTAACATCATTTAAACATAAGACAGGGCGTGCTACATCATGCACTAACGTATACTTAGTTTGAAGATTATTGATATAAATATAATCAAGACATTTTTTTAGTGACTTCATCCTACTTGATGAACCATTGATTATATATTCATCTATACGTTGAGAAGAAATTTTTACTTGATTATTTATCGCTATAATTTTTTTTGATTTTGGAAAGTAATTACTAAAAAAATCTCTAGAATAATTAATGATAGTTTTTTTATTAATTTTAAAGTTTTGTTTAATAACAGTTGACTCGAATCGAGAGCTTTTTCCTGCGCCTAGAAGGATAACGCTAATATCTTTACTCATTTATTAATAATATGAATATATGTTTCATCGCTTTTGACTAGTCCTAAATTATATCTTGCAAAATTTTCAAGAGCGTGCGAGGAAGTTACTAGCTCATTAATTTCTTGTGTCAAATTTTGATTTTTGGATTTTAGATTTTTTATATTATTGATTAATGTATAATTCTGATTCTTCAAATATAAATAATCTAAAATATTATTATTTGTAAATATTAGTGAATATTGAAGATTGATCAAAACCAAGATACCAAGAAAGAAAAGAAGCTTTTTCATTAATTAATGTATTTATTGAGTTTGTTGTTTGGTATGAGCGTGGATATCTGCTCTTCAATACGAATAAGCTGATTATACTTCGCAACACGATCTGATCTAGACATAGATCCAGTCTTTATAAGACCAGATGAAGTAGCAACAGACAAATCGGCAATAGTTACGTCCTCAGTCTCTCCAGATCTATGTGAAATAATAAAATTATAATTATTCTCTTTTGCTAGTCTTATTGCCTCAAGCGTTTCCGTTATGGTTCCAATCTGATTTAGTTTTATTAAGATGGAGTTTGCTATATTTTTCTCAATACCTTTTTTGAAAATACTAGGGTTAGTCACAAATAAATCGTCTCCAACTAGTTGTGTATTATCTCCTAATTTATTTGTCAAGTTCGACCACCCATCCCAATCATCTTCCGCTAGTCCATCTTCTATAGATATTATTGGATAGTCTTCTCTGAGATCAGATAAGTATTTTATAAATTCATCACTGTTAAGTTTCAAATTTTCAGATGATAGAGTGTATATGCCGTCTTTATAAAATTCACTGCTTGCTACGTCCAAAGCAAGGAAAATTTCTTCTCCAGGTTTATAACCAGCCTGAACTATAGAATCAATTATGATATCGAGAGCTTCTCTATTCCCGTTTAAATTAGGTGCAAAGCCGCCCTCATCACCAACTGCTGTAGACATGCCTAGTTTTTCAAGTGAGGATTTTAAAGTATGAAATATTTCTGCACCTGCTTTTATCGAAGATCCTATAAGATCGAAGCCTACAGGCAGAATCATAAATTCTTGAAAATCTAGGTGGTTATTTGCATGACAACCTCCATTAATAATGTTCATCATTGGTATAGGTAACATATATGATGAATCATCAGTAAGTGATTGATATAAAGGAATGTTACTATTCAGTGCATTAGCATTTGCGAATGCAATACTAGAAGCAAGAATGGCGTTTGCTCCAAGTCGCTCTTTGTTACCAGTACCATCAAGATCAATTAAAAACTGATCAAAAGTCTCCTGGGTATATCCATATTTATCATCGATGTTATTAGAAATGTCATTATTTATATTTGAAACAGCATTTAAAACTGATTTTCCAGAAAAACTTGATAAATCATTATCCCTTAGTTCTAATGCCTCAAGTTTACCTGTTGAGGCTCCAGAGGGTACTGCGCCCCTTCCTATAATGCCATTGTCAAGTATGACATCTGCTTCACAAGTTGGGTTTCCTCTTGAGTCTATTATTTGACGCCCTATTATTTTTTTAATTTTAATCATTGAAACTTACTTTCCATTTTTAAGTACACTATTAATTTTGATAATATCTACAATAAGACTTTCTATATCGTTGATATTTATGCAGTTATCTCCATCACTAATTGCATTTTTCGGATCTGGATGAGATTCTATGAATAGTGCATCAATTCCAATTGCTACAGCAGCTCTCGCAAGCGGTGCTATGTATTCATTATCGCCACTTGACGCACCATTATTAGCACCTGGTCTTTGTACAGAGTGTGATGCATCATAGACAATCGGACAGCCATTCTCCTTCATGATTACTAATGATCTCATATCCGAAACAAGGTTATTATAACCAAACATATACCCTCTTTCACACAAATAAATGTCTTTATTGCCAGTGGAATAGGCTTTTTGGAGAACAAATTGCATCTCATCAGGAGACATGAATTGACCTTTTTTGATATTAACTGGTTTATTTGAACTTGCTACTTTTATAATAAAATCAGTCTGACGACATAAAAAAGCAGGTGTCTGAAGTACATCAACAACGTCGGCGACTTCATTAAATGGAGAATATTCATGTACATCTGTGAGCACGGGGATATCAAACTCATTTCTAATCTTATTAAGTATCTCTAACCCTTTAGATAGACCTACACCTCTTTTTGAATCAACAGATGATCTATTAGCTTTATCAAATGAAGATTTATATATAAAATTAATACCTAATTTTTCAGACATCTCTTTCAAAAATTCTGCAGTTGACATGGCCATTTTCTCCGATTCAATAGCACAAGGGCCAGATATTAGAGTTAGGTAGTCTTTTGAAACAAGTTTATATTTATTTAATGCCATAAGCCGTCTTAATAAAACTATTGAATAGCGGGTGCCCTTTCATTGGAGATGATGTGAATTCAGGATGAAATTGGCTGGCTAGATACCAAGGGTGATTTTTAAGCTCTAATATTTCCATTAGATCTCTGTTACCAGAATATCCAGAGAACAAGAGGTCAGTACCGGTAAAGTCACTAATATATTTATTATTGACTTCGTAACGATGTCTATGTCTCTCTGTAATTGTATTCTTTTTATATAATGAATGGGCGAGAGATGATTTAACTAACCTGCATTGTTGTGCTCCAAGCCTCATTGTGCCGCCTAGCTGTTCTGTTGATCCTGTAAGTTTACCTTTTTTATAATCTTCCCATTCAGAAACAAGTGAAATTACAGGGTGTGGCGTCTTTATATCAAATTCAGTACTATTAGCTTTCTTTAGGCCTAATACATTACGAGCAAATTCTATAACTGAAATTTGCATACCAAGGCAGATACCGAGATATGGAATATTATTTACCCGAGCATAGTTTGCTGTAAGTATTTTCCCATTGATGCCACGATTACCAAATCCGCCAGGAACAACAATTCCTTGAAGATTATTTAACATTTTTAGATTAGATTTTTTAAGGTTTTCAGAGTCAATAAATTTAATTTCAAGAGAAGTATCATTATGTACAGATGCATGAAGGAGTGATTCATTAAGAGATTTATATGAGTCTGCTAGCTCCACATACTTACCAACCATGCCAATTCGAACTTTTCTTTTACATTTATTAAGTTTATTTGTGAAGTTAACCCATGGCTTTATAACAGATTTTTTGTATGAAAGTTTCAGTTTTTTTAGTATGTAATCATCAATTTTTTGATTTTTATACTCAATTGGTATCTGATAGATAGTTGATGCATCTTGTGCAGAGAATACAGCTTCTTTATTGACGTTAGTAAATAAGGATATTTTATTTTTAATATGATCATTAATTTTATCTTTTGCTCTGCATAGTAATATATCCGGTTGTATTCCAATTGATCTGAGTTCTTTAACTGAGTGCTGAGTGGGTTTCGTTTTTATCTCATTAGTTACTTCAACAATTGGTAAAAGCGTAAGGTGAATAAATAATGTCTGAGTATCGTTCATCTCCATATTAAGTTGTCTTATGGCTTCAAGAAATGGAAGGGATTCAATATCACCAACCGTACCACCAACTTCAACAAAAGATATATCTGCACCTCTAGAACCTCTTTTTATTAATTTTTTAATTTCGTCAGTTACGTGTGGTATTACTTGAACGGTACTACCAAGATACTTACCCTCACGCTCTTTTTTTATAACATTTGAATACACTCTTCCTGCTGTAACATTTGAATTTTGAGTCATAGTTATCCCAACAAATCGCTCATAATGGCCCAAATCAAGGTCAGTTTCTGCACCATCTTCAGTAACAAAAACTTCTCCGTGCTGAAACGGACTCATGGTACCTGGATCAAGATTAATATACGGATCTAGTTTTTGAAGTGAGACTTTATATCCCCGTAGTTTAAATAAAGAAGCAAGGGAGGCGGCTGTAATACCTTTTCCAAGGGATGATACAACACCACCTGTAATAAATATATATCTAGCCATTCAGATT
>MDTA01192688.1_pt1 | contig 21302 bp, 23 predicted proteins | sample 811151 | NCBI WGS metagenome assembly MDTA01 (sample SAMN05326648, study PRJNA326480) | marine metagenome | isolation source: seawater | place: Indian Ocean: South | collected 2010 | reverse complement strand
TTCGTTAGATATCCAGTAGATTTTTCCGTCTGCCTTGCAGTACAAAATACCACCAGCGCCATCGGCTGGTGCGGCGGGTGCAGCTGATTCGCTTACAGCCACCGTTCCAAACGTACCTTTTCCTGTTGTTGTGACTTCGGTGCTTCCTATATCACCTCCTGGCCCTGCCTTGAATCCCATTTGTATCCCCTCTTAGACTTGTTCTATTATCTCTGTGGCGCCGCCAGCTGCTGTATGCGGGTAACTACCGTTAAGAGTCAAATCGGTGTCAACACCCTTCATGGATTGATCCGAAGACTGCCAAGATTCATGTCTTGCGCCATTGATGTCTGTCATTTCTGCAAATATTTCTACAGTGACGTCACCCGACAATGCCTTTAGATAAAGGGACGAAGTTCTAACATTCATCGTTATACTGTCGCGGTTGTTTGATAAAGTTATCGCATGATGAGCCCAAGTATTAGCATGGTTTGCGAAAGCAACTGCCACATCGTCGCTTGCGGCGTCTTGACTGATGACTGTTATTGCGCGGGTAACATACGGGAATTCAATCTTATACACTTTTCCGCCGTCAAGCTCTGCCTTGAGTATAAACGGGCGCGCGCCGATAAGATACGAGCCTGTTGATCTGATTCCAGGCGAACCATACTCTCGGAACTGCCCTGTGCCTGCTACGTGTCCAAAACCTGATGCCATTTTAAAACTCTCCTTAACTTAGTGTAATTAGTTATTATTTCTTCTTTTTTCGTTTTCTATTTCAATCAAGCGCCGTCTTCTCTTTTTTTCTGCGCGCTTCTTGTCAGAACGCTTCGTATAATACCTTCTTTCATGTACTTCATCGAGAATGCCACACTTTTTGACTTTTCTAGTAAACTTCTTTATCATTCTTCCAATTGAATCTTGATCATATACAATCACTTCAACATTTACCGGAGTTCTTCTTCCCATTTTATCCTCTTAGTTTGCCCCACTTATCACCAGCCACTGACAACAAGCCGCGAATATCAACCCCTGCATCGTCGGGTGCGTAACCACTCAAAGGGTTAGCTGGTGCAGATGGTGCAGATGGTGTCCCGCCCGTCTTTAGTGGCTCTACGTTTTCAAATATACCAGCATATGCATCATTTCCTAACGCATTTGCCATTTTCTTTCTTGTTTCTTGAATTTTTTGATTTCTAGCCTCGATTGCTTCTTTCCTCAAAGCTTCTGAAGTTTCATTTTGCTGTCTAGTTTCGACAATATTGTTACCTGCCGTCCCTTTTACAACTTCCGATATTATAGAAGAGAGCACCCCTTCTTCAAATATCACCTCTTTTATACAATCCTTTATTAAAGGCTTTAGAATTTTCTTTAATTCAGACTTATCCATCTTTTATCCTTTCAGAATACCCGCCAGTTTTTGCCAGCGATCGTACGTTTCGTTAATCTCAGTGGATTCTTTTACAATATCTCCAGAGTCCAAGAACTGCATGTAAGCTGCTGCTCTCTTTTCTTGCTTTTCCTTCCACGCTACCTTGTCAGCAGCTTTAGCCTTCGCCTTCGGGCGAGCTTGCCATCTCATTTCCGGATCCTGCTTTTGAACAAACTCGAGCCACTTGTCCGGAGTAGATCTACTAGGATTCTTTTTACCGCCTATCTTATCAGTCAAGTACTTTTTCTTTGTCTCTCTGTTCCCTCTGATGATAGCCAATATACACCACTCCTTGCATCGAGAATGGCTATACAAGTCCTCAACGGCTGATAGATATCCTTTTGCTCTGTCGATATCTGTCCCTACACCATCTTCACCAGCAGAAAGCAAAGGATCAGCAGAGGCGATTAAATTGAACACCTCTTTCTTTTTGGATGTAGGAATTCTCCTGCCTCCGCGCCAGCTAAACTTGCTTATTGCATCAGACAATCTCTTAATTCTCTTAAGAGGAGCCTCTCCAGCGCGGTTCAAGGCGCTGATAGCTGACATGAGAAACTGATATACCTGTATTGACGGATCAGCTTCTGGGTTTCCGATTCCCAACTGCTGAAATATCTTTCTTGCTTTGATACCGCCCTTTTCGTCTTTGAATCCGCCGAGAGGATCTACCTGCTCTGGTTCTTCCTGCTCTGTTATCTCTGCAGGGTTAGCATCAGCAATTATGTTCATTATCTTCTCAACAGCACCCTGATCTCTCAAGTTCTGTGCCACTTCGGAGTCACTATTCAAGAAAGCATCAATTGAATCATCAAACACCCCACCTGCCAACATAGTGTTTATGTGCGTTCTTGCTTGCTCTTCTGATATCTTTGTTATATATGGGCGGCAAGGATTGTCACCTTCCTTTCTAAAAACCGCTGCAGCGTGCTGGGTGCCGCTAGGAGTCTTTCCATGCTTATCCGAGGTTCGTACGGCTATTTCAAAAATGTTCCAGAAAATTCTGTTTCTATAATCCTCTCCTGTATCCTTCGAACCTTGTATCCTATCTGTTCCCAAGGCTGCACCGCTTGGAAGTGGGCCCTCTGACAACTCTTCTTTTTCCTCTTCGCCCTCTTCCTCTTTCGCTGTCCAAAGGTTTTTTGGATTTTCTATGTCAGCGTCGACGCCCTTAAGCTTGTCTACTACGATTGCCACACTAAAATCTGTCTCAAACTCTCCTTGCGCCTTCTTAGAGCCTTGTCTCTCCTCATACATAACGAAGTCGCCAACCTGTATTTCGCTGTCCATCTTCTTAGCTAGCGTTACACAATCTTCTTCTTCGACTGGCTCTGGTTGAGCACCCGATATCGGATTAATCTTGTCAATGACTGCCTGCATTGCTGCAGCTCTACCATGCTCTTCGCCATGCTTTCTGACTAAGGTGATGAGTCCGCCCATTGCCAAGAACCCAATACCTATCTTAGCTAACGCACCAGAGCCAACCAATGCCTGTGTGAATGTAGGATCCATCACGGCATGCCCTGATTGGCGGAACGCCTCTTTGGTGAGTCTCCAGCCCCATGACGCAGCCAACACAACCGTACCAGGCTTAATACCCAAAAGGTTTGTGAAACCACCCTTGAATCTACCTGAGCCTGCTGCGCCTTCCTTAAGCTCTTCTGCAAATTGTGGATCAGATTGTGCGACATGATTTATGAACTCTTGCGACACACCCGTGTCATTTACAACTGAACCATAGCTCGCATCAGCATTCGCTTTGCCGAATTCAACCATGTGGTTCATCATCTTGTCGGCATCCTGCATTGGCATGCCCAAGTCCTTCTCGAAAGCTGCCGTTATCTCTTCAATTGAATAGTCTGTATTGTTAGATACCTGTTCGAACTGCTCTGCAAACTCCCCCATAGTCGTAGCGTTCTGAGGAGAGCCTGCCAACTCTGCGAGAGTAGAAGTTAAGTTTTCGCCCTTATCAGCTATAGCCTGCTCTAGTCCTCCGAACTCTTTCTCAACAGTCTCCTGAGCCTGTGCATTTCCAAACGATTCGAACGTGTAGTCATCAGGAACAAAGCTAGCTGTTATTATGTGTGCTAGTCCAGTTGCAGAGCCCATCGCTGCTAAGACGGCTGGAAGAAATCTGTCTTGAAGTCCTGCCATAGCAAAGGTTTTCTTCCCCTTGCCGAAAAGCCTTTCCCTATCCGAAACCTTTTCGCCAGGAAGCGCTTCGCCCTTCTCAGAGGCTGCAACAGCCTTGTTCATTTTCGATTGTGCGGAACCCCACAGCTCGTCCATTCTTTCTATTTGCTGCTCTGTCAGAGAGTACATCTTCTGATTTTCTTCAGCACCCTCGTTCATAGCATGCTTAAAGTAATCACCCATCTTATAGTCAACAACATACTTCGCATATATTTCCAAATCTTCGATTATTTGGTTTGCTGCCATAATTGGAAGCCAGCCTTCATCACCTTTTTTTAGATTATTTTTCGGATCACACTGCAGCCCCTCTGTGCCGCACTGTCCAGCAGCAGCAACTATACTATAATATACTGCCAAAATACTTGTAGCACCTAGGTTAAAATTCTCTGCCTCATCGTTGTTTGGAAAGCCTGGAAACTTTTCTTTTATGTCTGAGTCTAAATCCTTAATGAATTTGTTGGACTCTTTGTCTAGAATTGACTGCACTACCTTCTTAGCGTCTCTTGATCGTGAACCTCTGCCGATGATGCTGCCGCCTTTTTCAAGACTAGCGGACTTAAAAGCCCTTTTAATCTTGTTAAGCAAGCCCTCTTGCAACACTATCTCTTGCCTATTCTGCTCTGTTACCTTTCGCTCTCTTAAGGTATGACTTCTTCTTTTTACAACTCTTATCTTCTTGGGCATAACTGAAAAATTCCTATTTTAAAATGTCATTCAACTTTCTGTTTATCGAGTCCGCTTTAGTGAAGACGTTAGAAGAATTCTTTGCTTCCGTCATCATAAAAGCTCCCGGAGTGGATGGATCAGAAACCATATCAAAACAAATCAACTGAAAGTCATCTTCTACTATCGTTTGCCCGTTCGACTCGCGAACAGAACCCATGCCTCGAGAAGATATACCCATCTTGACTCCACTTTCAACTAGGTTACGCAAAATACTGCCGGCAGGAGTATTTAATACTTCTATTTTTCCAAACACCTTGTTTTCCTCCATCCATATGGCTGTTACAAGGTGCGAACAATTTTTTAAATTTACAACAGAGTCCTCTGGGTGATCGAGTTCTCCGAGGGCTCTTCTCTCTTTCACAAGTTTATTGTAGTTGTTAACCTCTCTTTCGAGAATCGCATGAGGGTAGACTCTTCCGTTTCCATTTTTTGTCTCGGACATCTGCATTATCCCAGATAAGTACAGGGCACCGTTCTTGACTTTTATCTTTTCTTCTTCAGTTAGCAAATCCTGGCATATGCCACCTTCGCATAGTTCGAAATATTCTCTTATTAGCTTCATAACTTTACTCCTCTCACGAAAACAAGCAGCGGGGATCACCCGCGTCGGCTATTTACCCCTACAGCATCTACGTACTGGTTGCAATTTCCATTTCGCAGTCATGTCATTCTCCTCTTGAAACCTTAAACCCGTAATCATCAACGAGCATAGAAAGCACATAACACGTCCCAGAACTAAGAAAGCCCAAAAGCAGTCCAGTTGCAGGTGACGGATCAAAACTAAATAGTTCTGTTGTATCGTTTATGCCCCAAAGAAATAAGCCTGTCCAAAAGCCCATACACATAGGACAACGAAAGAGTTTCCCTATCGTTCCATTGGTGGGGCGGATATCATCGAATATTGAACCGAAGAGTAAAATTTGAGTAAGACCAAACGAACAAAGCACAAAGAAAGCTAAATCTATCACTCTTCCTCACCTTCTCTCAGGAGAGAGTAGTTGTACATATAGCCGTAAGGACGAACAGAAGGAGAGTGAGAACCCTTTCTTGACTTATGCGGAACAGTGCCCAAGTCTGTTGCGTGCTCATCGTCAGGATGCAACAAGTGATTCAGAGACTTGTTTCTTATCTTCGAAGTTGCAGTAAAATATGGCGCCTCCTCCTGAAGATACTTATAGACAGAATAAAGGACAGCTTGTGTCGAATCAATTCCTTCTATAACAGACTCAGGAATCGTTGCCTCCATTGAGCCATACACATTTCCGCTCTGTATCGACTCAAGGACAATAACTCCACTTTTCGACAAAAACCTAAACAACCTATCCTGTGCGCCATAAACTTTATCATCGTGCATCTCTTTTGCCAAAGCAAGGCACTTAGACTTAGATGGCATTAGAACAATGTCAATGTCCTCATGATCCATTATCATAATATTTCCGTCTATTGTTCTTCTTGCGTCCAATTCAATAACAATTGGTTTAGGAGCCTCCGGTGTAGGCTCTGCTCCTGCTATTTCTGGACTTATGTTTATTTTGATTGTCATTGCTCTGTCAACTCATTAGCTAAATCTTGTATTTTAAGTGTCTTTTCCACCATCGAGTCGTCTATTTCTCGATTTTTGAAATCCTGAAGGAGTTCAAGAACCTTTTCGGCTTTCTGCTTCATATCCTTATCCTCGCTGACGTGAACGTTTGTTTCAGCGTTAGATACTACATCTTTTAATCTACCTATCTCTTCGTTCATGTATATCTTCAGTTCTATACCGTTATCAGAGAACGAAGTTATATATCTGCTTAAAAGTTCCTTTTGCTCGGACAGAAGAGTTTCTCCATATTCACTGTTAAACTTTTTGACAAAAGTCTTGTACACTATGTTGTCAATATGTCTCTTCTCTTCGCTGCTCTTTTCCGACTCTTCCAAAGTCATCAGTTCTGCCATCTTGCTCTCCAGCAAAACTCTGTCTTTGGGGGGAATCTCAGAATTAAAAATAGAATAAGCGCTTGCTATACTTCTGTAGTTTGGAACAAAATTGTTAAATATGTTTCCTGATAATGTCTTGTTTATCTTTTTGATGAGGCTGCTCTGTTCTCGATATAGAGCCTTCTTATCTAGCGAGCGGTGGGAAATCCTAGATTCGATTATTACTCTTTCAGCAGTTTCCTTGTTCAAGTCCCTAGATTCGCATATTGCTTGATACAAGGATAGCTCTCTAGACAACAAGGTGTCGTTGTTGAAGTGCTCCTTGATAATTGAAACTATCTGATTCTTTCTTTGCTTGTTCTTTCTCACGACAGCCTTGGTTAGCTCTCTGATAAGTGCCTCATAAACAAACGCGGTGTTTCTTTTTTTATTGTGCTTTAGTCTCATCTTTTTCTTCCCTCAGTCCTAGTCCTGATATTAGCCGTTTAATGTCTTTGTTAACTTCGAATAATCTTTTCTCTTCCTCTTTATAATTAGAGTTCACTTTCTCTACTTCCTCGTAAATTCCTCTTCCTAGCCCCAGTAGATCAGACGAGCCGGGAGAAATATTCCTAGTTGTGTTTCGCGAAGTTTCGTGATTCCACGATCCTTTCATTTGCTTCCCTCTGCCGGCAGATTGACGTTTATCGACATCAACTGGGGTATATACCTTTCCTTTTGCGCCAGGTGTGATTCTTGGTGCTTTGTCTTTTCTCTTTCCCGGAGTTGCTAAGAGGACGTCTTCCTCGCCCTCTGCAGCAGGCTCGTCACCGGGCTCAACTTCAGGTGCCCCCGTATCTGCTTCGGCGCCGGGTAAATCAACCTCTCCACCTTCTTCTTCTCCGGGGAGAGGCTCGCCGCCCAGTATATCTCCGCCTGCGGCGGGAGGCGCTTCACCTGCAACGGATGCCTGCTCTGCTTCACCGACAACCTCCAAGGTAGCTTCGAACTTCCTGTCGTAGAACATTTCTCTTTGGTTTCTCATGAACTCTTCGTCTGTCATGCCAAACATCTTCTTCGCCAACCAACGCTTACTGAAGAATCCCTCAGTAGCTGACGAGGCTGTGTCAAACTTTGTCTTCCAATGCTCCAGCTCCTGAAGCTCTGCAAGCTTAGACGGGTTATTCAAAGCCAACTTAAAGGATACCAAATCGTCTTCTCGGAAACCCAGCACATACAAGTGTATTATGCCAATCTTCTCAAGCTCAGTTATCAAAGATCTTTGCAGGCGCTGTATTGTACGAGCAAAGCGAATATCTTTCTGTGCCAAAGTTGTTTTATCTTCTTCTGAGCCTTCTCCGCGAGAGAGGTAAGACTGGGGTACCTTAAGAGCGGAGAACAACTTGTCTCTGAGATACTTCACATCGTCGATATCTCCGGTGTATTGTCCGCCTGGCAAATTTTCCACTCTCGAGGACTGTCCGCCTCGAATAGGAATAAAATAGTCTTCGTCGATAGAGAGAGGGTTATATCTCAAATCCACACGCCCTGTGTCTGGATCGACAACCTGATGCCTCTTCATTTGAGTCATTATCTTTTGCATGAACTGCTCGACGTCATTTGGAGGAATGTTTCCGACATCAACGTAAAACACCCTTCTTTCTGGTGATCGGACAATACGATATGCCATCATAGCATCTTCAAGCAAAGTCAACTGTCGCCATATTCTTCTGGCAGGCTCCAAAACAGCTGTGCCGTATGGCGCATACTTGTCGTTGCCTAGTATTCTGAAGTGTGCAACTTGCCAGTTTTCAAAAGTCATTCCTGCAGAATTCCACTGAAACTGAACATAATTTGGATTTGTCTTGTCTTCGCCTTCCAGTCTTTCCATTTCGGCAGTCGGCAATCCAATAACAGATTGAATTCCCCTATCTTCATCTATATCCAAATACAGAAACATATCTCCGTACTTACACATAGTCCGACTCCATCCAAACAAATTGAATTCAACATTTATGATGTTATAATACAGAGAATTTAAGAGCTGCTTAATCTCTTCGTTAGGGCAATCTATACTAATTAGGGGCTGCAATTTGCTGCTGGTAGTCATCTCGTCCGCATAGATATCTAAAGAGGATGCTATCTCTGGAGTGTACTCCATCTGATCAAAATCAACATATCTCTCGGTTCTAGCCTGCCCTGCCATAACATTGGCTTGCAAGTTGGAGAATGGATCGTAAGCCATCTTTTTAAAGTGTTGGCCGGAAGCAGACTTGAATCTATCTGCGAATTTGTCTAAATCTATTCTTCTTATTCGTCTGCCAGTTTGAGTCCTGTAATTAACTAACGGGCCCGAAAGCAACCTTGTCAGTCTTCTAAACAACAAGTTTTCTGCATTTCTCGGATTCTTATTTTTGTCTGCCATTCTTATCCCCTAAACAACCACGGATAGTCTATCTGTGCCTTTGCGTGTTCCTTCATTCTATCAGATATTTCATTACTTTTATAGCCCTGCATACCCTTTATTGATGTATTTAGTTTTGTGCTGGTTCTTATCATTGAATCAATCATAGCTTTTTTATACTCTATGTCCTTTTTATCGACAACTAGCGCCGTGTCTCTTACCCAGCAACCCACCGCACATGCCATTATTAGATCGTCGTTGTAAGATCTCATAGCCTGTGGGCGGCCGTGATTCCAGACAAATGTTTTCATTTCGTTAAAAAGCCTGGAAGAATATATGGTAATTAGTTTATTTCTTACGAATTCTTCCATCTTTGCAATAATAAGAGGGCGTGTTTTCATCGACGTCGTAAAACCAGGCACCGAATTGCTTCGAAGCTCTGCTTCATACTGATCAACATATTCGTGAGTCGACTTAATAGAATAATAAATATTTGGATACCCACTCTCCACCAGCTTATCCAACACTGCAAAACCGACTGAATTATTTTCCACTATTAACATGCAATTGCCGTACTCTCTTCCCGTGTCGAAGAGAATTCTCGAGAATATGTCAGGAGTTACCTTTCCCTGGTATTCGGCTATAATTTCCATCGTTTCTAGTTTTATCACATGGAAAACAGAATAGTCTTTGCCGTCACCTCTCGCAACATCAGCTGAAATAATATAACTTGAGCCTTGCTGATATTCTTCCCATATCCACAAGTTTCTGTCAAACCCTGTCTTGTATTTCGGATCACATATTTTTTCCAACATTCTATCGATGTCTTCTCCATGAAACACGGTTTCGCCCGACATGTTAAAGCTGCATTCCAACTCCTGAGCTATGTCGCGACGAGACATATTTCTGGTTTCTTTTTCGTACCAGTTCTTATCCCTGTCGGGGTGCACATCCCACGTTAACCTAGTTGGCTTAAAATCGTTTCTCCCTTCTGCTGCTTCTGTGTAAGTTTTATGAAACCAGTTTCCGACGCCGTTGGGAGAAGACAGGGCAATACAGCGTCCACCTGTCGACAGTGTTGAATACAGAGCAGTCCACAAGTCATCCATACCTTCAACGTGCGCTGCCTCGTCAACAACTAGCAAAGAAAGCGCTTCAGAACGTCCAGCATCGCCACTGGTGGATGATGCCTTTATTAAGGATCCATTGGATAGCTCGAAAGAGTTTCTGTTGTCGATTGTTACGTTAGCTATTCTAAGCCAATCTGGTAAATTCTTAATGGCTAATTTAACTTTCTTTACCAAGTTTGCTGCAACCGATAGCTTGGTTGCAACCACCAAGACATTCTTTTCTCTGTGAAACAGCATGAGCCACACGATATAAGAAGCAGTAACAGTTGATATTCCAAGCTGTCGCGCCTTAAGTATCACGTTAAATCTATCGTCCTGATAGTCTCTTAGTAAATCTTTCTGAAAGTCATACAGCCTGAATGGTATCAAGCCTTCTTGGGGGTGTGTTATTTTAGAATATGAATCTATAAAGTAGACGGGATCTTTGCCACACTTGACAATCTCCTTCATCATTTCTTTTTTTGTCAAACGAAATGTCATTTATCACTTTCGAATGCCAGCTTTTATGTTTGTAGGATCAAAATGATCGAAGCTATCCTTTTTTCTGCTGTCGTTTTGCGCTTTCTTGCCGTCGCCCAAGGCAAGCCACTTTTTAATGCTGTCTTCGAGCCTGTCTTCGCTTGGCTCCTTGACTGCCTCTGCATCGATATTTCCGATAACGTAATGACACTTTGCTTGAACAATCGAGCGTACTCTCGATATGTTCTGGACGAAGATATCTATTTCTCCTTCCTTTTTCAAACTTAGGGCGCTGCCTGTAATCTTTTTATACTCCTTTTTAAGAAAGGAGGCGATGTCCGCTATCATCTGCTCGATATCAGATTCAAAGCTGTTTTGATGAACATCTTTAATGTTTATTTCAGAATGGTACCCGATACACAACTTATTTCCATATACCTTGACACTAAAGCCGTCCATAACTCGCGAGTCAACAAGGGGGTTCCCCTCCTCCCTCTTGAGTCCAACGCTTACAGCTTCTCCGTCCGAATCTACTGCTCCATCGTGTGCGTTCGCTGCGGCTTGTGATATGCCATTGATAATTTCTATTGTGCTTGCCATTTTATTACGCTCCCTCTCTGTACTTTAAATAAAGGACTCCTAAACATAAGTAGTTCTTTAAACGCATTTAAGCTAATCTATTTCCGGTCGCCAACCGGAGAGCCAACGCTCTTCCCTCCCCTCTATGTGGAGTATAAAACAATCGAAACAGCACTGAAATTTGTTCATATACAAATCGTCTTTTCTTTCGAAGGAGTACTTTTCACACACAGGGCATTCTCTGTCTGACTTTCTGGATAGGATTCTTTTTGATACGAGAACCCCTTTTACTTTTTCTTTTTCGGATTTTTCAGAATTTTTCTCTAACCTATTATAAAATTCCTTCATCTGCTCAATGAATTCTTTTTCTTTTTCATCTGTCCATTCGCCTTTTGGATTCTTAATTGCCTCTTTCCCATATTTTTTAGATATGGCTTTTTCAAACCTTGCAATCCTATCATAATCTGTCGACATTATTGGAACCCCGTCTGAGCAGAGACAGTTAGCCACCCTATCAGCAAAGTAGTAGCTATCCCAACAGCGAAGCCTCCGGCAGCAAACCACATCCTCATATCGGTTGGGCGATCTAGAGCCACTTTGGTTAAATTCTCGTTCTCCACTTTTAAGGCAGCTTCGACTCGGGAATGAGAAGACTCTATCGATTTTATGTGAGCCCTCAGAAGCCCTACCTCTAAATCATGTTTTGCTTTATCTTTTGTAAACTGAAGCTCTGCTTCTAGTTGGCATCTCTTCTCTGCCCTTTCTGCAGATGTTATAAGTATCGCGTTTGCCTTGTCACTATAACACCAAGCAGAATCAAGATTCAAGAGTGACTCCCCCTTTTTGAGATACGTAAAACTTGGAGCCTCCGAAGCTGGCTGGGAATACACTGGACACGCATTAAAAACAATGCAAACTACCAACACTCTACTCAACATGTTTAAAATCGAATATTCTTTCAATTTCTCTTTTCACCTCTTCTGGATTGTTTTTTGATTTCACAACCACTTCTCTTATTTTTGCCTTGTGGTGTTCTTCTAATTTCTTTTGCTTATCTTCGAATTCCTTCTCAACTTTGGAAAGCATTTCATTATATTCTTTTACGAGATTTTCTCTTTTTAGAATCTCCTTGTTGTGAGCATCCTTTATCGCGGATATTTGCTCCTCATAAGATTTCTTTTTTGCTTCTATTACCGCCAAAGCTGCGTCAAAGTCTTTTCGTGCTGTTACCCATATGATTATCGACCACGCAATCAAGAATGGTATTTGCCAATGCTCTTTTAGCCAAACCCAAGACTTTGAACAGAATTCTTTAAATATCAACCAACTCATCGCTTGTCCGGACCGTGCTTCCATTTCACAGCCATGTCCACCAAAGCCTGAGTTCCAATGTAAGCCAAAGTCACTGCTGTCCAATTGTCGCTAGTCACAGTGCCGTAAGCACACAAGCCGGTAGCAGTAGCCCATGCGAGAAATTTTCTAGAAATAAATCTTTCCACATACTTGTCAGCAAATGCCTTCATTTGTTCTGTCATAGTATTCTCCTCCTTTCTTAGTATTATACATTAACGTGAGCAAAACCTTCACTCTTTTCTATCAAAATTTGAGAATCCACACAATCTTTCAGCGCATCCAAATGAGATATTAGAACAACTGTCTTGAAATAATTCTTCACCATATCCAGAATTCTGACAAAACCCTCCATATTTTCCTCATCTAGAGCGGTACCAGGCTCATCCAATATAAAGATATCCGGCTTCGGCAAGCTTGACACCGACAAAAGAGCCAGACGAATAGCCATTGCTGCAATGGTTTTTTCAGCTCCAGAGCCAAGCTCCAGCGGCCGCGGATCGTGCCTAGGGTGCTTGATAAATATATCGAGCTTCTTTTCCTCATTCTCGATAAAAACCTCGAACTCAACAACATCTGTCAAAATCTTTGCCACCTCATCATTAATGAGGGGAAGTCTCCTCTTGATAATATCATACGAAATACCATTAGAGTGATAACACGTCATAAGCAAATCATACGCAGAGTACTCTTCTCTCATTTTTTCTAGAGTGTCTCTGCTTTCTGTTAGAGAATTTAACTTCTCCTCGAGAGAGCCATTTTGTCGATAAAGCGACGCCGTATCCTCAAGACATTGTTCTAGAGCATGCTGTCGCTCTTCTTTAAACTTGATTAATCTATTTCTATGATCGATTAAGCCTTCAAGATTCTCGATAGCCTCTTTGTTTTCCTCATACTCAAACGCCTTCTTTTTCATTTCTTTTAAAGAAATCTCGAGTTGCAAAACACTCGTCTTGTTCTTTTCAAATTTGATTTGTTCTGAGCTTATGTTGTTTGCTACATTGTTTTTCTTTTCTAGAACTTGATTGTACTTGTTTAGATGCTCTGCTACACGTTCAGGATTCATGTCCTCAATTTCTTGCTCTAACGTATTCCTCGCTCTCTCATTCTCCTGTGTATTTCTTTCTGATACTTTAACCAAGTCTTTTGCAGCATATGCATCGCTAATAAACTTACAATGAGAAAACTCAGAACCACAAGGAACTTCAGAGAGAAGTGTGACTTTCCTTCTGTTTGTGCTAAGTTTTGATTCTTCTTCTTTGATAGCCAAGAGAACATTGTCTAGTTCCTCCCTCTTTTGCTTGATTGTTTCGCTATCACGCATACACTCTTCAATGTCATAATTATTTAGAAAATCCTCTATCTTTTTATATAAAAGCTGATTTTCCAATAGGGAATTTTCTATTTCCCCGTTTTCAATATTCAAGAAAGAAATGTCTCTCTCAGCGCTCTCCATGTCAGCTTTGAGGGTTCTAATGTCTATAATCTCCGCTGGTACAGAGTCGATATTGCCCTGTATTGCATCTATCTCCTCTGAAGCTTCCGATATCTCCCCTCTATAATTCTCGCATACAGTCTTATTTTCTTCTGTGAGAATTCTGCTTTTTTCTAACTCTATCTCAATATCAGCAATTTCCTTGTGGTAATCTCTCCCCTCTAGCCTGTTTAAGATTGCTCTCGTCTCTTGAGAGTCCTCCTTTGCCAGTCGGAACTTTCTTTCGAAAACCTCTAAATCCAGAAACTTAGCTAATATTTCTTTCCTCTTTGTGGAGCCCTCGTTGACAAAAGATAGCGAGCCCAACTGACTAGCCATCGATGTCAAAAGAAAATCATCCAAAGTACCAAATATTTTTCTGATGTTTTTGTCGGTATCACTTCTCGCTGTGCCGGTTAGAGTTATCACTTCACCCAACAAATCGGTTGTATAAAACTCAACATCTGTCTTTGCCTCAAGAGTTTCTTTGCCCTTAAGCCTTTTTGTATACTTTTCAGAAGTCCTCTCAATTGTATAATCTTTGTCTCCCACGGTAATAACAACTTTACCTTCCGCCTTCTCCTTGTTCTGGTTTATCAAATCCAGATTCTTTCGGACGTTTTTTGACGTAGAGTTGTACAGGGTGTACAACATTTGATCAATCAGTGATGACTTGCCTGAATAATTCTTACCGAATATTCCGACTATGCCATTTAATTTTGTAAAATCAATCTTGTTTCCTTCACCGTAGTTAAACAGGTTACTCCACTCGGCAGACTTTAAGTTCCAGTTTACATTTCTTGATACTTCTTCGCTCTCTGTTATAGATGCATTGTAGCGTCGGTTCAAATCGAGCACAGTCTGCATCACGTCGTCTTCCACCTGATGTTCTTTTAAGTACTCTTTTATTAGAGTTTCTTGTACTGTTATGTCCCGCAAATCCTCTTGAGCCAAGTTCTTAGTGGCGTCATCCATCGACACGGAAGCTCCTGCTCCCCTGTTTAAGAAAGTTACGCTCTCAGGCTTAAAACGATGCTTTGCTACATCCACCGCTCTTCGAAGGGCGTCGAGAGGAAGATTGTTGTTTGTTACGAGGCGCAAGCGGGCGCCAGGATTAATGTTCGTACCTTTCGGAATTCTACCCTTCGGAGTCAACTGGATTGTGACGAATGGCTTAGGGTTTTCTATCTTTATATGTCGACAACTAAAATTATCCTTGTCCTCTATTTCCCACAACAAGAATCCCTTATCGTTTGTTTCGCCGTGATTCTGCTGAATCAAAGATCCAGGATAACAAACCCTACCCTCTGAATCTAGCTTTTGAAAAGTTTTGTGAATATCACCAAGCATAACATAGTCGAATCCTTCAAACTCGGAAATATCAATATCTCCGTGCTCCATAACCCATCCAGTGTCAGTCTTTACTCCAGCGACAGAGCCATGAAAAAGAGCGATATTAACCACATCCTGATTTGTCGGCTTTATCCAATTTTCCCTATCTAGCACAGATAATACATTTATGAAGATTCCAGGCGAAACCTCAACCTCCGCAGAGTATTTGTGTAAGTATAGATTTGGGTGCTTTAAACTAGAAACTATCGGTGAGATGGCGTCCATCTTGCTGGGGTTTCTTAAATTTAAATCATGGTTTCCCAATATGACGTGGTGCGGAGCAATGTCCGACAGTCTTTCGAAAAACTTTCTTGTCACATCAACAAAGGAAGGAGAAATTTGCAACTTCGTGTGGCAAGTGTCTCCAGTGTTGATAATGATATCAGGCTTTTCTTCTTCTAGGATTTTATATAAATTCTCAAACACTACTTCATACACATCATGATACCTATAATTCCTAATGTGTACGTCGCTAATATGCGCAATCTTAAACGCCATTATACCTCCAGTATATCTTTTATATTATAACTGGTGTTGTTTAAAAAGTCAAATTATTTTTATTTTTTTTCTGCTGCGATAGACTCGTAAATGGCTATAACAGTTGCGGCATCTTGATCCGTCAATTCAGTAAGTGCGGCGAGTGCAACTTTCTGGTTTTCGTTTATTGGAGCTAGCATATCTGCTGTGCGAATAAGCTCCTCTTTTATAAGTGTTTTTAGTTTTTCTTTAGTAATATGCATAATCTCTCCTCACAAGCTTAAAGCGTGGTATAATAAATAGTCACCTTCTTCAACAAAAGATGCTTTCTCTTTTCTTTGTTGAAACTCTTCCTTTGTCATCTCTGCAACATCGGAGAAAGGACTTATATCTACCTTTCGAACCCTTATGTCATATTGTAGCAGATTTTTAATCAATCTTAAAGACTTCTTCTCCGCGTCTGAGTCTAAAGCTATGTATATGTTTGGCTGATACGTGACTATTCTCTGAAACAGTCGTGAGCGTTCGTTCAACGTTGAGCCCAACAGGGGTATAGCATTTCCAGCCTTCATCGCATCAAATATCCCCTCCGTCAGAACGACGTCTTCACCCCAGTCAATATACAGTTCGTTAAACACAATATCTCGAGAAACGGGAGGATTCTTGTATCGATACCAATCTTCAGTGAAGCTCCGAGCGATAAAATAATTAACATAACCTTCTTCATCGAAGGATGGTATTATTACACGATTAGAGTACTCCCCCTGTAGGCAATACCCCACCTTCCAACGCAAAATGTCATCTGCAGTGTATCCTCTTTTTTTTAAGTAATTTAAAGCCGGAAGAGACGCTAGCGATGGCTTGCGAGATGTTAAAGTCATAAATTCTTTTGGCAACTCAATGCGCTGAACGTATTCTTCCTCTTCTTCCTTTTCGAAAAGATTGTCAAACTCGTTCAAGTCAACCTTGCCAGACAACTCTAACCACTCGCTCTTCTGGCTATAGCTGCCATACTTGCGCACTAGTTTTAAAATATCTTTCCCTGAGTAATCACACACCCAGCACTTAAAGACGTTCTTGTCGTAATTCACTGACAATTTGTTTTTGTAATGCTTGCACTTCGGACATTTGAAGAGACACTCTTCGTTTACCCGATAGCTTCTTCCGAGTATATCAGAAACTAATTTATGTTTTTTTCTTGACAAATCTGTAATCCCGCAACTGCAACAACCCAACTATCCGCTATGTCTTTGTATTTCGGTTTTGGGTTTCCTTTATGTGTATATTCTACTTTAATGTTGGGGTTCTTGTCAAGATAAAACTGCAATATTTGAGCCTTCGTATCTTTGCTTCTGTCTATTTTTATCCCGGCTCTTTTTCTAGCAGATGCTGCAGCTATCATTTGAGGCTCTATTTGAAAGATGTCGTAACAAAGCCAGGATATTATCCCGTTAAATCTAGATAAAGTCGAAAGAGTTCGAGCAGAGGAGAATCCCGATCTAAAAGACTGCAGTGATTGTTCAATAAAAATCTCTTTAATTTGCCACCTGGCTTGCAACTCCAAAAGCCTGCATTTAACAAACTGCGCTTTGTCATAGAGAGTTGAAAACTTATTCTTGTTTCTGGTGTCCCACGCTTCGCTATATAAAATTTCGCCCGATTTATCAAGAACCGTAGCGCCCGTTATGCTTGTAGAAATGTCAAGTCCGAGGGTTACTAAGTCTGAGCTTTCCAATATACTGCCTCATTATTTTGTCTCGTTTTGAAGGATCATGATACCACACCCACGCAAAAGATTGTTTTATTTTTTTTATTTCTCCGTTTATTTTTGCGATAGACTCCTTTAGCAACTCTATACTCTCCTCCGAAGCTTCTGGTATTTCTATGTCTAGCTTCTCCGCTACCTCTATCAAATCAAAGAGATCAGACTCATCTGCTGCGGCTTGTGCTTCCTTGAAGAGTTCCTTCTTCCTTTCCTGTTCTTCTTCGCTTAATCCAATAATACGATCAGGGTGGCTGTCCTTAGCCACTTTCTTGAAGAGTTTTTGCACCTCGCGCTTTTTCTTTTCAGTCTTCACTGGTGCTCTTGTTTTCTTTTTTGTTTTCTTTTTCTCTTCCGTTTCTTTTGGTGGGGTTTCTTTTTTTACAATCTTCTCTACGGACTCTCTCTGAGCTTCTGGTAAATACTTTACAAAAGCTTTGAACGCTTGCGAGAATGCCTGCTGTGCCTCTTCATTTGTTTCTTTGACGAATTGCAAGTCTTTCTTGAGGTATCTCAATCTCAACAACATTAGTTCATATTTCTTTTCGGCACGCACCTTAAAAGTCCAGCTTCAATTTAAAAGTATAGTCTTTTTCTTCCGTCTTCTTAATCGGGTTTGCCAGCTTTGCTATTCCTATTAGATTTTTATTTTTATCGTATATTCCTATCTTAGAGATATAAGTTTGCTTTTTGAAAGAAGCAGTGTGATTGGTGTAGGGAGATTTAGTAATGTTTTTTATGGTTCCAGCGTCTTCCCTGTACTGCACGCTATCGTAACTTACTCCACCCACAGAGCCGGACTTCACAAATGTTGGATTGCTAGAGTAATTATATTCTCCCTTTGGTGCATGAGCCAGCATCGTTATAGTTGGTATCGTAGTCGTGCCTTCGAACTCAATTCCAAAACTTGAAGATATAAGCGTTGTCGTCGTGCCAGTGCCAACGTAAGGCATTCCAGCACCAAAGTGCAACCAAGAAGGCTTGACTGCAGGGCTTGAATCGCCATTGTATGTGGCTGTGTGTTCAGAGTTCAAATCCCAAGATCCGGTTAGTAATAATATGCCCTCATTATACAACACCACGCCAGCCACTTCGTCGTTAGATGAAGAGCCGCTCACCTGAAGCAACTCACCGTTTTCTCGTGAATCTACGAGCTGAGCTTGGAGCGAGCCAGAAACATAAAAACTTAGCTTAACTGAGCCTTTCTTTATTGATGAGCCGTAAAAAATAGAAGGTATACAAACCATATTGACTTTCTGAGTTCCCTTGTTTCCGTACGAGGACGAATAAGCATAATGAGTACTAAATCTCTTATATTCCTCCAACGTAGGCTTAAGCGATCTTATATACTTCTTATTGTTTGCAACGGGAACATAGTCCCCTTCACCATTCTCGAAAGTGAATGAACTAACGTCTGAGCCTGCGGGCACGCTTATCCTGTTTATACTGGCAGTATACGGATATATGTCTGTCATCCTATCGCCATAAACAAATTGATCAGAATTGTCAAAATTAGTTGTTGAGATTGTCTTCATACCAGTTCGGGCGCCATCCTTCGTTACAAAAGGATATATCTTGTCAAGTGCGCCCCTATCTATGTTTAGTTCATGAAGGCTTATTTCGCCCTGACTCAACATCTTGACAGTAGTCGCTCGCTCTCCGGGGCGTACAATTTCGTTATTTATATAAACTTGATTGTGATATATATTTATATCATACTTTGGGTAAGTTTTTACCGTATTATAGAATACATCGTCTATTCTGAATTTTTTATAATTTGACATTTTCTATTCCTTCTCTAAAATAATTAGAGAATTCATGGATTTAATTTTATTAATAATCCAATCGAACTCTTAATGTCAACTCATTTGTAGGATCCTTTCTGAGTGGTTCAGAAAGCTTTGCAACAGCCAAAAGCTCATTATCTGGCGAATAGAGGCCGACAGTCGTAACATAAGAACGAGGAGAATCAGCAGCTTGGTTCTTAACTCTTATCTGGCTTCCTGTCAAATATGTTGGGTTTGAGCTATAATTGAACTCATTGTGGCTCGCCCTGCAAAAATATACTGCAGAATTTAACTCTGTTGTGTTGTTAAATGAAATGTTGTATATACGAGTTCTTATCTTGTCGGCGACAACATCAATGCTCGAGCCTGTAAAGAAATCAAACCCCTCATATCCAAAACCGTCTATCATCTCCATGGCATCAGTATTCGTGTTGTGCAAAATACCGCCGCGCTGAGTGTCATTGAAGACTGATCCAGAAATAACAACTATGCCAGCCTGATAAAATATCAACCCACACGCAGGATATGACGTTGCTGTGCCTATTGTTTCATTGGTAAGTCTTATAGTAGAACCATCCGAAGTTTGAGCATGGAGTATGCCATATTCTCCAACTGGGGAGTTAACAAAGAAACCACTCGAACCACTAATATCGGTTATCTTTATTCTTTTTGTGAAATGCTTGTTTGGGCGCTCGTCGTAATCGCTCTCAACCCCAAGCTCAAGATTGAACGATCCTTTCTTTATCTCGTCTTTCGTGAGGAGTCTAGAAAAGTTTAAAAAGAAAGCTTCATTAATCTTTGTTCCTCCAACCAAGTTTCCATCAGCATCAAATGGACGAATCGAACCACTAATGTCGTGCCCCATAAGAAGTTGAGCCATCTGGTTGTACATGTTCAGTTTTTTGTCGTGCTGAGATGTTACTTTCACGCTGCCTGAGTACGGTGACTCAGAAGAAAATCCACACGTAATGTCAAATATATGGTTCGCTGACGAACTTAAGTACGGATAATCGTATACACCCTGAAACATGCCGTGTGTGTACTTTTTGATGTTTGGTTCGCTACCAAGAGCTATTGCGTTAACGCCGTATGTTCCCGATACGAGAGAGCCAGTCAAAGGAATCGATTCGTGGAGAAGAGTCCTTGTCGAAGTTATATCATTATTCAAAAATGTTTTAAAAACAGATGCCATTTACTTTTCCCCTTTATGTCTTTCGTACGAATCTTACAGGTATGTCCAAGCTATAGCCAGTTGTGACTCCTGTAACCCTTATGTTTGTGTCTGCGTAGTAGCAAGTTGCATCAGAACCTGCGGCGTTACCCTTAACGACAGTGACTGTCGAGCTGCCGCCAAGCTTAGTTAAGAGAGCGGAACTAGAGCGCAACTGGGCTGACGAGGCTATCTTGAAAGAAAGTCTTGTACCAGTAGGGCCCGTAAAAGGTATCGCATTAGGGCCAGAATCTCTTTGTATTGTTAAGTTAGTGCCGTCATCGGTAAAACCAACTGAAGAAACTATAGGCCCGGCATTTAACCCGAAATAGTACGTTGCGATGTTGTCGTCATCGACGAAAGACACAGCTTGAACTGCGCCATCGCGAGAAACGATTCTTCCTAGTCGATTATCTATCTGTACAATATACTGAGTTTCAACCAAGTCTGCATCCATTGCTTGAGTAATAGGTGGATCGCCAGCTGTGTCCTGCCCCTGATCAACCAATATATGTCTGCCTCCGTCCTCATTCACATTGAATCCGAACATTACTCCCTGAGATTCTGAAATTAGAGCTTCCTCTGTTGCTCTGTCTGCAGTTACAACAAACATGCCAGCATTGTCTCCGGAACCCACCAAATTAGATCTTGTGTCGTTCCCGCCTCTTATTTCGTTTACCTTCAATATTGGAAGATGGAGTATGTTTGTTCTTGCTATTGTCATCAACCTAGATTTCATTGAAGCGGTGTTGTTTGTAAAAGCTTCAAGAATTGGAGTTTGCATGACTTCCAAATCATAGTACGCGGATCCGCTAGGATGATTTGAATTAAAGAGTTCATAGTTAACCTCTTCATCTCCCAAAGCGAACTTAACTATTTTAAAATTACCTCTTGCCATCCTCTGGCGTCCCGCATCAGTCAAGACAGCATCTAGAATGATGTCTCCCGAATTATCCAAAAAAGCCATTTATTATTCTCCTATCATAACTAAATAGTGCACCTTATCTTAAATAGTTCTTAAAACAAATATTATAAACACTAATTCAAGCCTC
>MDTA01168243.1_pt1 | contig 21310 bp, 15 predicted proteins | sample 811151 | NCBI WGS metagenome assembly MDTA01 (sample SAMN05326648, study PRJNA326480) | marine metagenome | isolation source: seawater | place: Indian Ocean: South | collected 2010 | reverse complement strand
TCAAAGAGTCACAACTAGATTTATTCTATTTGACATCACCATCAATGATTGAGCAAAAAATACAGCACTTAGATCAAAGTCAATATGTAACAATGGAATTTTCAAATATTTTTTTAAGCATGCAAAGTTTTTTAGATTTAGAGAATAAATTTGTGACAACAGAAGAAGAAAATGATGAAAAGAAACAAAAAAATTAAGAGATTTAACAAAAATCAAGGTAGTTTTTTTTTTGAAGACTATTTAGAAACCAACAAAAAAAATAAACTTTCAGAAAAAAATTACTTATTTCAAGATAGGATCTATTTATTATTTTTTTTATTTTTTTCACTTATTTTTATTTTTGGTGTAAGAATTGTGCATGTATCTTTGAATAACGTTCAAGTCTTCAATCAAGCACAACCCTCAGAAAAATTTAATTCAACTAGAAGAGATATCGTAGATAGAAATGGTGAATTAATCTCTAGAAATATTAGATCTTTTCATATTGCAATAAATCCAAGGTTAATAAAAAATAAAAATAATTTAATTATTAATCTTAGATTAAATTTTCCAACTTTACCAATTCAACAGATTGAAAAAAAAATTGATGAGGGAAAATATTTTTATCTAAAAAAACGAGCAAACCAATCTGACAAAGAAAAATTTTGGAAGCTTGGGGAAAAGGGAATAATTTTTGAATCTTTCCAATCAAGAATTTACACACATTCTAATTTATTTAGTCATATAATAGGACAAGTTGATTATGATAACTATGGAGTGTCAGGTATAGAAAAATATTTCGATAGAGAGTTAAAAGATAAAAAATTAATTAATGAGCCCTTAAAATTAACTTTAGATACAAATATTCAACATCTAATAAGTAAAGAGTTAGATAAATCTTTAATTACTTTTAATGCAACTGGTGGAGGGGCTTTATTAATGAATGTTGAAAATGGTGAAATTTTATCATTAGTCTCTTTACCTAATTACGACATAAATGAAAGAGCAGCATTAAAAGATAAGAAATATTTAAATAAGATTACTAAAGGCGTTTATGAGCTTGGTTCAATTTTTAAAACTTTCACCGTAGCACTTGCTTTAGAAAATGATCTTGTGACACCAGAAACAATAATTAAAAATATTCCAAAAACGATCAAATGTTCTAAGTTTACAATTTCTGATGTAAAAGAATTTTCAAAGAATTTATCTGTAGAAGATATTTTAATTAGATCATCGAATATTGGAACCTTAATGATTGCAAGAAAAATTGGCGAAGAAAAGTATAGTAAATTTATTGATGATTCTCATTTACTCAAAACTCCTGATATACAATTAGAGGAGGTAGGTAGTCCAATTAAATTTAATTGGAATAAATGTAAACTAGAAACTATTTCTTACGGTCATGGAATTACAACAACTCCATTACAAGCGACTGCTGTGTACTCGTCAATTGTTAATGGCGGAAAAATGATCAAACCTAACTTAATTAAAAATGAAAAGACAGAAATTAAAAATAGGTTATTTTCAGAAAAAACTAGCAAAAAAATAAATAGAATTTTAAGAAAGGTCGTAACTGATGACGAGGGTACAGCAAAACTTGCAGATGTGCATGGTTATCAAGTTGGTGGTAAGACAGGAACCTCTCAAAACTACAAAAATAAAAGTGAGAATTTAAATACTTTTATATCAATATTTCCTACTCATGAACCAAAATATGCGCTTTTGGTAATGTTAGAAAATCCTCAAGTTGCAAAAAATTTAATTTATAATTATAAAGGCATGAAAATAAAAGCATTTAGAAATGAAGCAGGTTGGAATTCGGCTTACATCGCAGGCAAAATAATAAAAAGAATCGGACCAATTTTGGCCATAAAGAGTAAAGATTTTAGCAATCGATATGTTGTTGAAAAAACTCATTAATAATCTTCCTAAAGAAAAAAAAAAAATTAAGGTAAAAGGTCTATCAATTAATAGTAAACAAATTAAACGAGGTTTTATTTTTTTTGCAATTAAAGGCAATAATTTTAATGGCGAAAAATTTATTCAGGAGGCAATTTCAAAAGGTGCATCAGCGATTGTGTGCTCTAAGAATTGTAAATATAGAAATAAAGCAATACCAATTATAAAGACCGGTAATATCAGGAGTATTTTAAGTCAAGCTTCATCAAAATTTTATAAATCTAAGCCTAAAAATATCATAGCTGTCACTGGAACTAATGGCAAAACTTCTGTAGCAGATTTATTTTATCAAATTTTGAACATTAACGGTATTCCAGCGGCTTATATAGGAACCTTGGGAGTAAAATACCTTGGGAAAAGAATTAAATCTGATTTAACTTCGCCAGACACAATTTCTTTACATAAATATCTAGAAAAAATAAAAAAAAACAAAGTTAATAATGTTATAATTGAAGCCTCAAGTCATGGATTAGATCAAAAACGAATTAATAATTTAAATCTTAAAGCTGGTATTTTTACAAATTTCAGTCAAGACCACTTAGATTATCACAAAACAATGCGTTCCTATTTAAATGCAAAATTGTTGTTGTTTAACAATATTTTAAATGAAAAAAAAACAATAATTTCTGATAAAAACATTAAAGAATTTCCTTTATTGAAAAAAATTTCGAGAAAAAGAAAAATGCGTTTAATTGATATTCATCAAATTCACGAAAAACTTAAAAATAATAAGAATTTAAAATTCAATCAATTAGAAATGAAAAATTTATCAATGGCTATAGCTGCAGCTAAATTATGTAATTTAAGTGAAAAGAAAATTTTTAAATCATTAAAAAAGATTAAATCAACCGATGGTAGACTCGAGTTTGTTAGAAAATTCCCAAATAATATAAGAGTATATGTTGATTTTGCGCACACACCCGATGCGCTGTTAAAAGCAATAAACTCTCTTAAAAAGTCTAACGGTGAAAATATTTCTATAGTTTTTGGATGTGGAGGTGATAGAGATTTTAAAAAAAGACCATTGATGGCTAAGATCGCAAGCTTAAATTGTAAAAAAATTTATGTTACTGACGATAACCCCAGGAATGAAAAACCAGAAAAAATTAGACAAGAACTTTTTAATAATATTAAGAATAGAAACCGCTTCAATATTGGAAACAGAGCTAAGGCCATAAAATATGCTATTAAAAATGCTAACCCTTGTGAGAGTATTTTAATTGCTGGTAAAGGTCATGAGAATGTACAAATTTATAAAAAATTTTCCATCCATATTTCTGATAAGCAAATAGTAAAAAAACTAGCTATAAAAATAAAAAAATTATCTAATAGAAAACAAACTTTTTTACAAAACCAAAAAATCCTTATGGATATAATAAAAAATGTTAAAGCAGAGAACTTTCACGGAATTGCTATAGACTCCAGAGTAATTAAGAAAAACAACTTATTTCTAACAATTAAAGGTAAAAATAATGATGGAAAAAAATTCATCAATGATGCTTTAAAAAAAGGTGCAAAATATATTATTACATCAAAAAAAAATAAGAAATATAAAAATAAAATCATAAAAGTTAACAATGAAATTAAATTCTTAAATGAATTTGCAAAACAGAAAAGAAATATCACTAACTCTCAAATTTTCGCTATAACAGGAAGTGCTGGAAAAACCTCTTTGAAAAATTTAATTAAAGTTTTACTTCAAAATTTCGACGAAACATTTTGTACACCTAAATCTTATAATAATCACTTTGGAGTTCCTATAAGCTTATCTCAACTTAATATAAATCATAAATATAGTGTTTTTGAGATAGGAATGAGTAAACCAGGTGAAATCAATAAATTATCCAAATTAGTAAAACCTCATATAGCAATAATAACAAATATCGGAGAAGCTCACATTGAAAATTTTAAAAATTTAAAAGGTATTGCAGATGCTAAAAGTGAAATAATGAATAATATCAAAGAGAACGGTACGGTAATTTTAAATCGTGACGACAAATTCTTTAATTATTTAAGAAAAAAAGCAAAATTAAAGAACTTGAAAATAATTTCATTTGGAAAAAATATTAAGTCAGATGTTCATTTAGTTTCAAATTATAAAAAAAATAAAAATGTGGTGATTAATGTAAAAAATCAAATTTTGAAAATAAATATTGGTAATACAAATATCTATAATGTTCTTGCGTCTTTATCATTGTTAAAAGTATTGAAACTTGATTTAAAAAAGATAATCAAGTGTTTTAAAAACACTGAACCAAGTGAAGGAAGAGGCAGAATCCATAATATAAAAAGATATAGAAAGAATTTTAAATTCATTGATGAAAGTTACAATGCAAATCCGCTTTCAGTAAAAAATGCAATTTACAATTTTAATCTAATAAAAAAACAAAATTTCAAAAAATATCTATTACTCGGAGATATGTTGGAACTTGGAAAAAAATCTGATAGTTTGCATAAAGATTTATCAAAAGTTATTAACAATTCAGATATAGACAAAGTGTTTATTAAAGGCAAAAAAGCTCTTACAACTTATTGCAATATCAACAGAGAAAAGCGTGGAAATATTTTTCAACAAGAGGAAGATGTAGATTTTACTTTTAAAAATATTATAGCTAATAATGATTATTTAATGATTAAAGGGTCTAATGCTACGGGATTAAATAATCTAAGCAAAAAGATAATTAGAGGCAATTAATGTTATTTCACTTTTTTACTTCACTAATTGATCAATATTCTTTTCTTAATGTGTTTAAATATTTAACTTTTAGGACAGGATTGTCCGTAATGACTTCCTTAATAATAGTATTTTTAATTGGCGCCCCATTAATAAAAATCTTTTCTGAAAAAATGATAACTGGCCCTATTAGACAAGATGGACCTATTGATCATATCGTAAAAAAATCTGGGACCCCGACTATGGGAGGAGTAATTATTATAATTGGAATAATCTCAAGTACTTTACTCTGGGCAGATTTAGCTAACGTGTATGTTTGGACTTTAATTTTCGTCTCTTTGAGTTTAGGGGGATTAGGCTTTCTTGATGATACATTAAAAATTAAGTTTAAAAACTCTAGGGGTTTGAAATCCAGATATAAATTTACCGGGCAACTTATAATAGGTTTTCTAACATTATTTATATTGATAAATTTTTCTGATCACGAATACCTTTATAATCTTTATTTTCCTTTTTTAAAAAATTTAATCTTAGATCTGGGATTATTTTTTATTCCATTTGGCCTATTCGTCATTATCGGAGCATCAAATGCAGTAAATTTAACCGATGGATTAGATGGTCTTGCTACTGTTCCAGTCATGTTAGTAGCTCTTTCATTTACTCTCATCTCTTACGTAGTAGGGAACACAATCTTTTCAGAATATCTACAAATTCAATATATTCCTGACGTAGGAGAGCTTTCAATATTTTGTGGATCAGTTGTAGGAGCTTGCCTAGGTTTCCTATGGTACAACGCCCCACCAGCAAAAATTTTTATGGGAGACACAGGATCGCTTTCTTTAGGTGGTTCGCTTGCAGCTATAGCGATTATAGTTAAGCATGAAATAGTATTAGCGATAGTCGGCGGTTTATTCGTCCTTGAAACAGTGTCGGTTATAATTCAGGTGATTTCTTTTAAATTAACTGGGAGAAGAATTTTTAAAATGGCCCCTATCCACCATCATTTTGAAAAAAAGGGTTGGGCTGAGTCAACTATTGTAATTCGTTTCTGGATTATTGCAATAATCTTGGCTCTAGTAGGGTTAGCTACACTTAAACTAAGGTAGTAAATGATAGAATTAAATAACTTCAAAAAATTTTATTTCTTAGTTTATGGTCTTGGATCTACGGGAATATCAGTAGTTAATTTTTTTAATAAAAACGGTATCAAAAATTTTAAAGTTTGGGACGATAACAAAAAAAATTTATTTAAAAAACAAAGAACCAACAACTTAGAAAAAGATTTAAAAAAAGTTAATTTTATAGTTTTAAGTCCAGGAGTTAGTCTTAAAAAGTCAAAAAATAAGAGTAAATTATCGAAATATAAAAAAAAGATTATTACAGACATTGATTTAATTTTTTTGTTAAAAAATTTTTTTAAAAGTATTGTAGTTACAGGGACTAATGGAAAATCTACTACATGCAAAATTATTCACCATGTATTAAAAAAAAACAAATTTAAATCTCTTTTAGGAGGAAATATCGGAACACCTATTCTTAATTTAAATATAAGAAAAGATAATTTTCTAGTTATTGAAGCCTCTTCATTCCAACTTGCTCATTCAAAATTTATTCGACCAGATTATGCATTACTACTTAATGTAAGTAACGATCATCTTGATTGGCATGGAAATATGAAAAATTATATTAATTCAAAATTAAAAATTTTTAAAAATCAAAAAAAAAATCAATATTCTATTACAAGTGAAAAGTTTAAGCAGGTATTTAAAAAAAGAAAATTTTCAGGGAGATTAATTATTCCCAAAATTGAAAATTATCAAAATTTAAAATTTAAATTAAAAAATACTTACTTACAATCGAATATAAATGACGGAAATATGTCTTATGTTTTCAAGCTTTCAAAAATTCTTAGAATAGAAGAAAAATCTTTTTTTAAATCTTTAAATAGCTTCAAAGGCCTGCCTCACAGGTACGAAATTTTTCTAAAAAAGAAAAATTGTATTTTTATTAATGACTCTAAAGCTACATCGTTTCAAGCTACTAAATTTGCTTTAAAAAATACAAAAAATATTTATTGGATAGTTGGAGGATTACCTAAAAAAAATGATAAAATTACTCTAACCAATTTAAAGCAAAATATTATCAAGTCATATATTATTGGAAAAAATATAAATTTTTTTAAGAAACAGTTACAAAAAAAAGTTAATTTTTTTATAGCAAAAAACATTAAAAATTCTGTAGCTAAAATTTCAAAAGATCTCAAATTTTCCAAGAAAAAAAATAATACGATTTTGTTCAGTCCTGCAGCTGCATCTTTTGATCAATTTTCAAATTTTGAAAAAAGAGGTGAAGAATTTAAAAAAATAAGTATGAAATATGCAAGAAAATACTTTTAAAATTCGATTTGTAAATTATTGGCGTATTGTCGATAAAAAGATTTTTTTTTGTTTTATAATTTTATTCTTTCTTGGCCTATTTTTTTCATTTTCATCTACCTCATCATTAGCTGGTGAGCGTTTGAACAAGGATTATTATTTTTTCTTTTCTAAACATCTAATTTTTACTTTTTTAGCCCTTTTTGTCATGATTAGTATATCTTTAATAGAAACTTCTATTTTTAAGAAATTTGTAATTCCATTGTTTACAATTTCATTTATTTTTTTAGCTTTAGTTCCAATTTTTGGTATTGAAGTTAAGGGGGCTAGAAGATGGTTAGATTTTTATTTTTTTAGATTACAACCGATTGAATTACTAAAACCTTTTTTTATTTTGGTTACAGTCAAAATATTAACTTACGATAAACTGAAAAATTTGAAGTTAAGATATTTTTTAAGTTTTTTATTATTATCCTCGGTAATTACTTTACTCATTGATCAACCAGATTTAGGACAATCTATACTATTAATTGGAAGCTGGATTGCCACAGCGTTTATTTCAGGAATAAGCTTATTATACGTTTTTGGTTTTTTTTCTTTTTTCTTAATTTCAATAAGTTTTCTTTTATTTTTAATGCCAGAAAAATTTGGCTACATAATTAATAGATTAATAACATTTATTGACCCCAGCAAGGGAGACAGATTTCAGTCATCATCCGCGCTTGATGCAATTAAACTTGGAGGTTTAAAAGGTCAAGGTATGGGAGAAGGCATATTAAAAGACAGTGTTCCAGAAGCTCACACTGACTACATAATTGCTATAATTTCTGAGGAGTATGGTTCAATTATTTCAATTATAATTATTTTAATTTTTTTATTTATCTCATTTAGAATTATAAAAAACTGTATAAACCAAGAAGATAAATTAATAAAAATTTCTTTATGTGGTCTTGCATCGTTAATGATATTTCAAACATTTATTCATGTAGGTGTAAATACAAGTCTAATACCCACTACTGGAATGACACTCCCATTTTTAAGTTACGGCGGATCATCTTTAATAGGTAGCGCTATATTAGCAGGTATAATTTTGAACTATACAAAGAACAGGACATATCTTTATGAATAATAAAACCAAAGCGATTATAGTCGTAGGTGGAACCGGTGGTCATGTATTTCCAGGCTGTAATTTAGCTAAACATTTAATTGAGGAAAATTATAATGTTCGAATAGTTACAGATAAGAGAGGACTAAAATATTTAGAGAATTTTAAGGATTTAAAGATATCAGTGCTTAAGTCGTCACCATTGATATCAAAAAATATATTTACAATTTTTTTCTCTTCACTCCTAATCTTATATTCAATAATTACATCATTAATTTTTTTAATCTTAAATAGGCCCTCAATAATCTTTGGAATGGGTGGTTATGCCTCCTTTCCTCTTTGCTTAGCAGCAGCCTTTTTAAATATAAAATTTGTAATTTATGAGAACAATTTAGTATTAGGGAAAGCTAATAAATACTTATTACCTTTTACAGAAAAATTAATTGTTTCATTTAAGGAGCTTGAGGGGGTTCCGACCAAATATCAAAATAAAATTCATAAAATAGGTAACATTATTAAAAAAGAAATTATTAATTTTTCATTAATAAAAAATGAAAATATTAATATAAAAAAATTTAATATTCTTGTGCTTGGCGGCAGTCAAGCAGCTAAAATCTTTGCTGAAATTTTACCAAAAATTTTCTCCCAATGTAATAAACATGGAGTGATTTTTAAAATTTTTCAACATTGTCTACCTCACCAAAACGAAAAGTTAAAATCATTTTATGAAAATATGAATATAGATTTTGAAACTTTTAATTTCAGCCATAACCTAAATGAATATTTTTCAAAGACTAATTTAGCAATCACTAGATCTGGTGCCTCTATGTTGGCAGAATTAACAAATGCAAATATTCCATTTATCTCAGTGCCCCTGCCTTCTTCTGCAGATGGGCATCAATTGAAAAATGCAATCTACTATCAAAAAAAGAAAATGGCTTTTTTAATTGAAGAAAAGGATTTAAATGATCAACTTTTCTCTTTAATAAAAGATATTTCTAAAAATAATTCAATATTGGTCAAAATGAGTGAAAATCAAAGACAATATTCTGACAAAAATGTCTACAAAAATATTAATCAAGTAGTAAAAGAAATTATTGATGAAAAAAATTAACTTAGGTCAAAAAGAAGTTATCCATTTTGTGGGTATAGGCGGAATTGGAATGAGCGGTCTAGCTCAAATTATGAAAAACATGGGTTTTAAAATTCAAGGTAGCGACCAAAATAAAAATAAAAATACAATAAGTTGTTCTAAAGTTGGTATTAAAATTTTTATTGGGCATTCAAAAAAAAATTTAAAAAATTCAACAATTTTAGTAAGATCTTCAGCAATAAAAAATAATAATAGTGAAATAATTTTTGCTAAAAAAAAGAAAATTCCAATTTATTCAAGAGCTGAAGTTCTTGCAGATGTTGTTTCTCTTAAAAAGAACATAATTATTACTGGATCTCATGGAAAAACTACGACGACTTCATTGGTTTCAAAAATTTTAACTGATCAAAAACTCGATCCAACAATCATAAATGGCGGAGTCATAAATTCTTTCAAAAGTAATGCAAAACTTGGTAAGGGTGAATGGGCAATACTCGAAGCAGATGAGTCGGATGGAAGCTTTCTGAAATTGCCAATAAATTACTCTATAGTTACAAATATTGATTATGAGCACATTGATTATTATAAAAATTTTAAAAATTTAAAAAGTTCATTTGTCAAATTTATAGAAAAAACTCCCCCAACGGGAAAATCAATAGTATGCACTGATAATAAAAATATAAAAGAAATATTAAAAAAAATAAAAAATAAAAACATTCTTACATATGGAGAAAATCAAAATGCTAACTATAAGATATCAAATATAAAATATAAAATTGATTTTTCAATCTTTGATTTAAATTATAAAGATATTAATAAAAAAAAAATTAAAATTAAAAATATCAAACTCAAACTACTTGGTAGACATAATGTTCTAAATGCTACAGCTGCAATAATAGCTTGTCTTAATCTTGGTGTAAATCAACATGTTATAAAAAAGTCTTTAAAAAAATTTTCTGGGGTGCAGCGAAGAATGACAAAGATATTTACAAAAAATAAAAATGATTTTTATGATGATTATGCTCATCATCCAACAGAAATTAAATCAATTTTAGACGGAGTGAAAAATGTCTATAAACAAAGAAAAATTATATCAGTGTTTGAGCCACATCGTTATTCCAGAGTTTTATCTCTGAAGAGAGAATTTGCTAATTCCTTTGACAAATCTAATTTGGTTCTATTATGCCCAATTTATGCTGCAGGAGAGAAAAAAAATAAGAAATTTAATGATATGGAGTTTGGAAAATTAATTGCAAAGTTATCAAAGACTCAGGTAGTTATAATAAAACATTTTAATGAAATGCAAAAATTTTTTAAAAAAAATTTAGTAAGCGATGAAATTATAATAGGAATGGGAGCCGGATCAATTTCCAAACAAATGAGAGCACTTAAATCTATTTTATGACGTCTTCACACGAATTTATAAAAAAATTCAATAAAAATATTTCTAGTAATATTAAATTGGCCAACTATAGTTGGTTTAATCTAGGTGGGCCTGCTGAGTATTTATTTAAACCTGAAAATAAAATTCAATTAATTGAATTTCTAAAAGATAATAGAAAAAAAAAATTTAAGATTACAATTCTTGGAGCTGGCTCCAATACTCTCATACGAGATAAAGGAATAAAAGGTGTTGTAATTAAACTTGGTTCAAATTTTTCATCCATTAACTTAATTGACAAGGAGACTATTGAGGTAGGCGCAGCAACACTTGACCGAAAAATATCTAATTTTGCAAAAGAGAATGGAATAAGTGGATTTGAATTTTTATCTTGTATCCCAGGATCAATTGGTGGAGCAGTAATTATGAACAGCGGATGTTATGGCAATGACATTTCGAAAATTTTAGTTTCATTAAAAATTATTGATTTTGAAGACTGTATTGAAAAGGAGGTTAAACGAGACGAAATTCAATTTCTATATAGAGGGTCGAATTTACCTAATCAAATGATTATTACCTCAGTTAAATTGAGAGGAACGACAGGAAAAAAAGAAGAAATTGAAAAAAAACAAAAGTTTTTAATTGAGAAAAAAAAATTATCACAACCTAGTCAAATAAAAACTTGTGGAAGTACATTTAAAAATCTAGAAAATAAAAAAAAAGCTTGGCAACTAATTAAAGAAACTGGATCTGATAAATTAAAAGAAGGAGATGCTTTGATTTCTGAAAAACATTGTAACTTTTTTGTTAATAATGGTAACGCAACATCAGCTGACATAGAAAACTTAATTAATAAAGTAAAAAAGTCAGTGAACGATAAAACAGGAGTTAATCTAGAACTAGAGATTAAAATTATTGGTGAGACAGAAAAAATTTAAAAGAGTGCTAGTAGTGTTAGGTGGAGTTTCAGGTGAAAGAGCAGTAAGTCTAGATAGCGGTAAAGCATGTATAAAAGCCTTAAGACAAAAAAAATATAAAGTTACAACATTTGATCCAAAATTTAAAAATCTAAATCTGATTGATAGACAAAAAATAGATGTAATTTTTAATGCTTTACACGGAAGAGATGGCGAAGACGGTGTAGCACAAAGTTACTTTGAATATTTAAATATTCCTTATACCCATTCAGGTGTAGTCAGTTCATACAATTGTATGAATAAGATTATTTCTAAAGAAATCTTTTTTAAAAATAAAATCTTAACACCAAAATATTTTAAGCTTAACAAAGAAGAATTCAAAGATGTTGATATTAATAAAATAATTAAAAAAAAAAGATTTAAATTTCCTTTAGTGGTCAAGCCTATTGATGAAGGATCGAGTATAGGGGTAAATATTATTAAAAACCTTAATAAATTAAAAAAAATAACAATAAATCTTTTTAAAAAATATAATGAATTGATTTTTGAACAATATATTGGAGGTCAAGAAATTCAAGTTGCAGTAATTAATAATTCTGCAATTGGTGCAATTGAACTGATTCCAAAAAGATTATTCTATGATTACAAAGCGAAGTATACAAAGTCAGCAAAAACAAAACATTTGATGCCTGCTAGACTAAATAAAAAAAAGTATAAAGAAGTCTTAAAGATTGCTACTAAAACCCATAAAGTTTTAGGATGTAAAGGTGTAACTAGGTCAGATTTCAAATTTTATAAAAATAAATTTTACTTATTGGAAATAAATACTCAACCGGGAATGACAAATCTCTCTTTAGTCCCAGAAATTGCAAACTACATAGGTATAAACTTTCCTAATTTGGTTGAGAAAATTCTGTTAGATGCAACTATCAACAGATGAGTAAACGATTTACAATCGCTTTATTAATGTTTTTGCTTTTAAGTACTTACAACATTCAGGGGAACTTTAGTATTAAATGGAATTCAAATTTTTTAATTAAAAAGATAACGATTAAAAACAATTTAATAGTTAGTGACCAAGAAATTACAAAAAAACTTCTTTTTTTGTATGATAAAAATATTCTTTTTCTTAAATCAAAAAGTATAGAGGAGAAATTAAAAGAAATAGAAATAATTGATAGTTTTCATTTGAAAAGAATTTTTCCAAATCAAATAATAATTAGGATATTTGAGAAAAAACCCATTGCAATTATTCAAAATAAAAATGAAAAAAAATTCTACACTTTTAAAGGTGATTTAATCTCATTCTTTAATTTTAGAGAATATAAAGATTTACCTATAGTTTTTGGAGATAATAAAAGTTTCAAAAAATTTTATAGTGTCTTAAAAAAATTAGAAATTCCAATTAGCGATATTGAAAAATTTTACTTATTTGAGTCTAAGAGATGGGATATTGTTACAAAGGATGATAAAACTATTAAACTACCAATTGAAAAATACGAACAAAGTCTTAAAAATTTCTTAAACATAAGAGATAAAGAAAATTTCAAAAAATATAAAATATTTGATTATAGAATTAATGATCAACTTATTTTAAAATAAAGAATGCACAAAGTTTCAAAGACTTTATTTATAGAAATAAACCTTTACGAATATATTTTTCTTGTTGGAGAAAACCTTGAAAATGAAGAATTTAAGTTAATTTATAAAAATTCAACTCCATTAATTGGGATAAAAGATAATAAAATTTCTGATTTTGATTTAATTTACAATACTTTAAAAAAAAATATTTTAGTTATTGAACAAGAATTAAATATAATATTCAAAGAAGCAGTAATTATTTTGAACAATTTAAATAGTTCATTGATTAATTTCTCAGGATATAAAAAACTAAATGGTTCTCAACTAGCAAAGGAGAATATCACATATATTATTAACTCCCTAAAATCTAAAATTAGTGAGACAGAAAATCAAAAAAAAATTATTCATATCTTTAATTCAAAATATCTTCTTGATAAAAAAAAAATTGAAAATCTACCGGTAGGTTTATTTGGGAATTTTTATTCTCAAGAATTATCTTTTTTTTTAATAGACAATAATGATTATAAAAATTTAAGAAATATTTTTGATAAATGTAATTTAAGAGTAAAAAAGCTTATTTCAAAAAAATTTTTAGAGGGAGCGAAATTAATAAGTGAAAATTCTGGATTAGAAACTTTTTTTAAGATTATAATCGACGAAAGTTATATAGAAATATTGTTTTTTGAAAATTCTGCTTTAAAATTTACTCAAAAGTTTGATTTTGGATCCGATATAGTACTAAATGATATTTCAAAAATTATAGCGGTAGAAAAAGAAACTTTAAAAAATATTTTACTAAACTCGAATTTTTCTAAAGAAATGACTAATGATACATTAATAGAAAAGGATTTCTTTAATACTAAAAACTTCAGAAAAATTAAAAAAAAATTAGTAATTGATATTGCTGATGCTAGAGTGCAAGAAATAGCAGAAATAATATTCTTTAAAAATATAAATATTCAAAGTTTTTTAAAAAATGATTCAACTATTTATCTTAATATAAATGATTTTTCTAATTTAAAATGTTTTGCTGATAGTTATATTTCAGCTTTTGGAAAGGATAAGAAATTGAAAATAAAACTAATTAAACAAATACAAACCGAGGAACTTTATAAGAGTGCTAATAATCTTGTTCAATATGGGTGGAAAAAAGAAGCAGTACCTATTATCCAAGAAAAAAAGTCACTCATAACAAGGTTTTTTGATCTTTTCTTCAATTAATTATTGTTATTTTCAGAAATATTTAGTGTTTTAATTCATTATTTACTTTTTTGTATAAAATCTGATGTCAGAAAAAAAACAAAGAACCTTAAGAGACAAAATTGATTTAAAAGGTATTGGTCTTCATAATGGAATTGAAGTTCGATTAACTATTTTCCCATCTAATGTAAATACTGGAATTGTTTTTAAAAGGATTGATTTGAGTGATAATAACTTGATCAAAGCAGATTTTAAAAATGTTGTCGAGCCAATTTTATGTACAAAATTAAAAAATGAAAAAGGTGCAAGTATTTCAACTGTAGAACATTTAATGGCAGCCTTTTACGGAGAAGGAATTGATAATGCTTTAGTAGAAGTTGATGCGCCTGAAATACCAATCATGGATGGTTCTGCAGTAGAATTTGTTGATGCAATTAGGTCTGTAGGAATTGAAGAGCAAGCTGAGCCAAAAAAATATATAAAAGTTTTAAAAAAAGTTGAAGTTAAAGATGGTCCAAAGTTTATTTCTATAGAGCCTTTAAGCCAAGATTTAATTATAGATTTTGAAATAATATTCAACAACCCTTTGATCAGAACTAGAAGAAAAGAGTTTAAAATGAGTAAAGATGATTTATCCTCAGTTTATAATTCTAGGACCTTCTGTCTGTATGAAGACATAGACAGCATTAAAAGAATGGGTTTAGCTAAAGGCGGATCACTAGAAAATGCGATTGTAGTGCAAGGTGATAAGATTCTAAATGAAGATGGACTAAGAAATAGACACGAATTTGTTCAACATAAGATACTTGATTGTTTGGGAGATATAATGCTTTCTGGAAATAGAATATTCGGTCATATAAAGACTTCTCAAGGGGGTCATGCTTTAACAAATAAATTATTAAAAAAATTTTTTTCTCAAAAAGAAAACTGGATACTAGAAAATTTTGAAAATACAGAAAATCAAAACCGAAATAATTACGAAAATCCAGTAGCTATTGGCGCTTAAAATCGTTTAAATTTACCATTTGATAATATTCTGATATTACTTTTGTAATGCCAGCAAGATTTTTAATTACATTTTTTTTTACTTTATTTGTTCTGTCTTGTTCAAAAGATGAAGTTGCGTATCAACCTGCGCCAAAAATAGACCCATTTAAAACATACGAAGAAGCTTACGCTGCATTTGAAAAGGGAGATTATTTTTATGCTCAGAAAAAATTTTCTGAGGCGGAGCTAAATTTTGAAAGTATAGAACTAGCTGCTAAATCATCAGTTATGGCGAGTTACTCTCTTTATGGTATTAATTTTTATACGCAAGCATTAGAAAATATTGAAATGTATTTAAGGAAATATCCAGCAGATAAAAATATTATATACGCACATTATTTGACAGCAATCATTCACTTCGAACAAATATCTGATGAAAAAAAAGATATGGAGCCTTTACTGAAAGCTAAAGAAAGAATCGATTTTTTTTTAGATAGGTATCCAAATACAGAATATACAATTGACTTACAGTTCAAGAAAGATCTAATTATAAATCAAATGGCTGCTAAAGAACTATTTGTTGCTAAATATTATATATCTGTTCAAAAATGGATTCCTGCAATTAATAGATTAAAGGTTATCGTATCAAAATATGATCAAACTATATTTGTTGAGGAAGCATTACATCGCCTTGTAGAATTACATTATTATTTAGGGCTTGAGGATAATGCAAAAGAATATGCTAAAATTTTGGGATACAACTATAACTCCGGAGAATGGTTCGAGCAATCCTACAAAGTTTTAAATAAAGATTATAAAATTACTGAAAAAAAAGATCCTTTGAAGAAAGATAGTTTTATCAATAAAATTATAAAAAGAATTAAATAATTTTGATGAAAGATAAAATAAACAAAATCAAAGATTTTAAAAATAAAATACAAGAATTAAAAAAGCACAATTATTTATATTTCAATAAAGATAAACCAATTATTTCTGACTTAAAGTATGACGAATTAAAAAAAGAGATTACAGTATTAGAAAATAAATATGCTTATCTAAAAGAATTAAAACTTTTAGAGAAAATAGTTGGCTCTCCCCCAACAAATAAATTTAAAAAAATTAAGCATCTCAAACCAATGTTGTCTCTTTCAAATGCTTTTAATATAAAAGATATGGAAGATTTTATTAAAAAAATAAATAATTTTCTTAATATCAAAAAAAAAGAGATGGAGTTATTTTCTGAGCCTAAAATAGATGGAATTTCTGGCACTTTGATTTATGAGAAAGGTAAGCTTACAAAAGGTCTTTCTAGAGGAGACGGTATTGTAGGAGAGGATATTTTAGAAAATTTAAAAACAATTAAAAGTATACCTAAGTATATCAAAGCAAAAAATATTCCAGACCTATTAGAAGTTAGATGTGAGATTTATATTGGTAAAAAAGATTTTTTAGCAATCAAAGAAAAGTTTGCTAATCCAAGAAACGCTGCAGGCGGTTCATTAAGGCAAAAAGATCCAAGAGAGACCTCAAAGATACCATTAAAGTATTTTGCTTATGGTTTTGGCGCAGTGGAGCCAATGGTCTTTTCTACCCAATCAAACTTTTTAAAAAAAATTAGCGATTGGGGATTTTCAATTAATCCCTTATCTAAAACCATTAATGGTATTAATCAGATTGAAAACCAACATAAAAAAATTGACAAACTCAGATCATCTTTAGATTACGACATAGACGGATTGGTTTACAAAGTTAATGATTTAAGTTTACAAAAAAGACTTGGTAACACATCTAATTCTCCAAGATGGGCGATTGCCTATAAATTCTCTGCTGAAAAAGCTGAAACAGAAATTAAAGATATTGTTATTCAGGTTGGTAGAACTGGAGCAATCACACCAGTGGCAAAAGTATCCCCAGTAACAGTAGGGGGAGTAGTCGTATCAAATGCAACGCTTCATAATGAGGAAGAGATTGCAAGAAAGGATATTAGAATTGGTGATAGCATTCTTATTCAAAGAGCTGGAGATGTTATACCTCAGGTAGTTAAAGTAGATCTAAAAAAAAGGAAAAAAAGTAGTGAAAAATTTATTTTTCCAACAAAATGTCTTTGTGGATCAAATACAATTAAAGAAATAAGTAAAAATACAAAAAAAGAGGACGCTGTAAGAAGATGTATAAAAGGATATGAGTGTAAATTTATAGCTAGAGAAAAATTGAAACATATAGTTTCCAAAGAAGCTTTTAATATTGAAGGTTTAGGAAAAAAAGTAATTGATCAATTCTGGGATTTAAATATTATTAAAGAACCGGCTGATATTTTCAATCTCGATTATAAAAGAATTGTTAATCTTGAAGGATGGGGAGAATTATCATTAGAAAATTTAAAGATAGCTGTTCAAAAATCAAGGATAGTTAGTCTAGACAGGTTTATCTATTCAATTGGTATAAGACATATTGGTCAAGAGAATGCTAAGATTTTAGCAGCTTTTTTTATGTCCATAGAAGAGTTTCTTAAATTAAGTGATATAAAAAAAAGAATTCAAATTTTAGAAAATTTAATTGAATTAGATGGAATAGGTGAAACCCAAGTAAACTCAATTGACAATTTTTTTTCTAACAAAAAAAATACAGAAATTTTGAATAATTTAGTAAATTTACTAAGTATCAATAATTATACCTCTAAAAATACTACAGGTAAATTTTCAAATAAAAGATTGATGTTTACTGGAGGTTTCAGGAATATGAGCAGATCCGAAGCTAAATCTATTACTGAAAGTAATGGAGGTAAAGTTTTAGGTTCAGTTTCAAAAAAGTTAGATATTTTAGTTGTAGGTGATTCTAAGCCTACTAAAAAAAAGATTGATCAAGCTTTAAAATTGAAAATAAAAATAGTTTATGAAAAGGAATGGAATGAAATTTTAAATAGCTGAACAAGCTTTCTTTAATTCTTCTATCTCAATTTTGTTCATAAACTTTTTAAGATTAGAAAAAACTTTTTTGTGATATGAATTTAACCACTTGAGTTCATTATTATCTAGTAAGTTTTTTTCAATTAAACTTTTATCTATAGGTGCCATAGTGAGATTTTCAAAACAAATTTTATTCTTTTTTTTTCTTACATAAATCAAATTTTCAATCCTTATGCCAAATTTGTTTTTTTCATAGTAACCTGGTTCATTTGAAACAATCATACCTTGTTTAAAAGTAATTCTATTGTTTTTGGAGATTCCATGAGGACCTTCATGAACGTTCAAAAAATATCCTACACCATGGCCAGTTCCATGATCATAGTCTAACTTTATTTGTTGAAGATATTTTCTTGCTTTAGCATCAATTTTTGAACCTACAGTAGACTTACTTAAATTGAAGTTTGCAACTGCTATATGACCTTTTAATACTCTAGTAAAAATATTCTTTATTCTTTTATTGTCATTATTTAATGAAATTGTTCTTGTTACATCAGTTGTTCCAAAATTATATTGACCACCTGAGTCTACAAGATAAATTTCTCCCTCCTTAAGTTTCCGATTAGTTTCATTGTTTGCTCTATAATGAATAATTGATCCATTAGGACCAACACTCGAAATGGTTGGAAAACTAAGAAATTTGAATTTTTTATTTTTCTTTCTGAAGTTTAGAAGTTTTTTTTCTCCGCTTATTTCAGTAATATTTTTAATTTTAAAATTCCTTTTAATCCAAAATAAATATTTAGTTAAAGCCACACCATCAAAAATATGAGCTTTTTCAATATTTTTAATTTCTTTAGAATTTTTTATAGACTTCAAATTATAAATTGGGTCAATTGCATTCAATATTTTGTTTCTCTTAGAAATTAAATTTTCAAAAAATATTGAGCAAGTGCTTTTATCAATTAAGATTTTTTTATTTTCTAATTTTGATAATACCAGATATAATTTATCTAAATCGTAAAACTTGATATCTTTAAATCTTCTTTTAAAAGATTTTGAGATTTTTTTTGGTTCACAAAAAAAATAGATATTTTTCATTTTATCTAATAAAACATGACAATTGGGCAATGGTGTATAATTTGAGTCTTGGCCTCTAATATTAAAAAGCCAAGCATTATTTTCGCTCGCCGTAATGAATTGAAAATCTGCTTTAATTTTCTTTAAGTTTTTAATAATTAGATTTATTTTCCTTTTTACAGTTAGTCCAACATCATGATCATTAAGATAATAAAATTTAGCATTATTTGAAATATGTTTTCTTGCCCAAATTTTATCAATTAAATCATATCTAATAGGAAGAAGTATACAATTTGTTTTATCAAACAATTTTTCTAAAGTTTTACTAGTAAATAATTTAGGATTAAAACCAATTTTGAATTTTCTGTCTTTCAAAACAATGTTTGGCATCTCCTTTGGTATATTTAAAATTTCAAAAAGACTCCCACTTTGAATTTTGGCTTGAAGTGTGTATCGACCATCAACAAATAAATAATTTTTTTTTTTGAGAATTAATGCAAATCCATAGGATCCAGAAAAGTTAGAAATATATTTAAGTCTGTCTTTGTTATTCTCTACATACTCCCCAAAAAACTCATCATTCTTAGGGATAAATAGTCCATCAATGCCTTCATGGTTTAAAAGTTTTTTTAGTTGGTTTATTTTTTCCATTTAAGAATTTTATTTTTCTTATATCTATCCCAACCTGGACTTCTATACTCCTCATCAAATTCTATAGTATTATCTTGGTTGAAATCAAAATTTTCATCAATTCTTTCAATATCTGTCTCATTTTTTTCAACATTATCATCAGGAATTTCATTTATGAATCTTGATGGCAAAGCGTCCATCCAATCTCCATGATATGCTCTTTTCATTGCAAAAGATAAAAAAGCTTCTTTTTTTGCCCTTGTAATTCCAACATAAGCCAATCTTCTCTCTTCTTCTAAAGCAAAATCTCCCTTCTCCTCTAAAGATTTTTGGTGAGGGAAAAGACCTTCTTCCCAACCAGGCAAAAAAACCACATCAAATTCTAAACCTTTTGCAGCATGCATAGTCATTAAATTAATTTTGGCACCTTCCCACTCTTGATCGATTGAGGTTGCTAAAGCCACATGCTCTAAAAAACTTTGTAAATCATTATATTCTTGCATTGCCCTTATTAATTCTTTTAAATTTTCAAGTCTGTTTTCATTTTCTAAATCTTTCTTATTTTTTAACATTGAGGAATACCCAGATTCATCTAAAATAATTTTTAGTAAATCGAAATGTTTCATCTTTTTTGCCTCAAGTCGCCACTTATAAATCATGTTAATGAGTTGTCTTAATGCATTTTTCGTTTTTGGTTTGAATTTATCCATTTCAACCAATTTTACTATTGAGTCTTCTAAGCATAATTTATTTTTTTTACTAAATTGATAAATTTGGTTAAGAGTACTATCTCCAACACCTTTTTTTGGGACTCCAATTACCCTTTCTAAAGCTAAGTCGTCGTATTTTTGATTAATTATCCTCAAATAACACACAGCGTCTTTTATTTCTGATCTTTCATAAAACTTTATACCCCCAAGAACCCGGTACCCAATTCCTACTTGCAAAAATCTTTCTTCAAATTCCCTAGTTTGATAAATTGCTCTTACTAAAATCGAGATGCTATTTAGGGAATATTTTTTTTTTAAATTATGTTCTATTATATCACTAACTCCTTGAGCTTCATCTTTTCCAGTTCTATAGCAATTCAATTTAACTAATTCACCTTGAATAGAGGAAGACCAAAGTTTTTTTCCAACTCTATTTGTATTATTAGAAATCAAATGTGATGCAGTTTCTAATATATTTTTTGTGGAACGATAATTCTGTTCTAACTTAAATACTTTGCAATTTTTATAAATAGTATCAAAAGTTAAGAAATTTTTTATTTCAGCTCCTCTCCAACTATAAATTGATTGATCATCGTCTCCTACACAACAAATATTCTCTTTTTCATTGACAAGCAAGTTTAGCCACTTATTTTGAATAAAATTTGTATCCTGGAATTCATCTACTAAAATATATTTAAAATTTTTTTGATAAATATCTCTAATATCTTTATTTTCC
>MDTA01138898.1_pt1 | contig 21323 bp, 19 predicted proteins | sample 811151 | NCBI WGS metagenome assembly MDTA01 (sample SAMN05326648, study PRJNA326480) | marine metagenome | isolation source: seawater | place: Indian Ocean: South | collected 2010 | reverse complement strand
TCGTATTTACAGATTTATTATGAACATCCTTTATTCAGGAAAATATTATCAACGCTTTAAAATTATAGAAAATTTATTAAATCCTGAAATTGACAAAACTGTAGTCGAACTTTGTTTTGGAGATATTATATTAGCTAAATGGTGTAAGAAAAATTGCATTAAATGGATAGGTTTTGATATTAATGAGAGATTTATAAGTAACGCTAAAACCCAAGGTTACGATGCTCATCATAAAGATTTGCTTGAATTAAAAGATTTTCCAAAATCTGATGTAGTTATAATTATGGGTTCGTTGTATCAATTTAATAATAGTTTAGAAGATTTAATTAATAAAGTTATGAGTTCTACTTCGAAATTTATAATATCCGAGCCTATTATTAATTTAGCCACAAATAATGGGATTATTGGTTATTTTGCGCGAAGATCAACAAAAGTAGGAAAGGGAGATGAAATTTTTAGGTACAACTATGAAAATTTACATCAATCTTTAAAAAAGTCTTGTGAAGGAAAATTTGATGTATCAGAAATCAAGAGGACACGAAAAGATCTAATACTTTTGATAAAAAAAAAATAAGTTGAATTTATACAGATAATATAAGAATGATTTACCTTAATAAATTAGTAAATGTTATTGACCATAAAAAACTTTTATTTTTATTATTCTGTATAACTATTTTTTTTCTTATATTTGACACAGGTTTTGTGTCAGATGATTTTTCTGAAATTAATAATATAAAAAAAAAACAGAACTTTAATCCATTCCTTCCATTTAACACATATATAAATATACCTGTATTATATTATACACATTATATTTTTTTTTATTTTGTATCTATTGATAATTATATTTACATAAGTTTAATTAAATTTTTCTATACTTTGATTTCATTTTATATGATTTCAAAATTTTTCAATATTTTTTCAAGTTATCACACATCGTTATTAACATCATTTTTATTTATATTTTGGCCCACTCATGACGCTACCGTTTACTTTTTTCTCGCGCAGTATTTAATGCTTACAGTGGCTTTTCAGTTTTATGCATATTATCTTTTGTCAAAAAACTGTTTTATAACTGCAATAATATTTAGTTTACTTGGAAGCTTTATATCTTACGGTTCTAGCCCAATTGCGTTCGCTCTCGCTACACTATTTATACTTAACAAGTCTTACAAAAAGTCAATATTAATTATCCTACCAAACATAATTTATATAATTTATTATATTTTTGTATCGAAGATTTTTTATATATCTTCAATTTCAAGAATTCCTAATTCTTTTGATTGGTTAAATCTAGTAAAAAACTATATCTTCCAAATAATAACATTAATTGATGTAAATATAGGTATTTCATTTGTTTTAAAATTATATTACTCGATTTTAGAAAATAATTTAGTTTCGTTATTTTTTTCAATTATTTTTTTTATTTTATATCTTATTTTAAAGAAAAAAAGTGATCAGGGTTTTGTTAAATTAAATCTTGATTTTAAACTTTTGATAGCTCTCACATTAATTATATTTATCTCATTATTAATGTTTTCAGTTACTGGAGGCTATTATCAAAATGCATTTAACTTAGGTAACAGAGTATCAATTTATAGTGCTTTGATATTTTCATATCTTTTTGTCTTTTTAACCAACAATAAAAAAATTCATCTTTTTTCAATTCTTTTTATAGCGATTATAATTTTTGGAATTTCTAATCATTGGAAAAAAGCGACGATTAATCAAAATAAAATAATAGAAAATATAGGGCGTAATCAAGAATTAAAAAATTATAATTTAAATAAAGTATTATTTATTACAGGAAGTGATTATAGTAAATTTGGAAAATTTTCTCACATAGAGTTTTTTTCTGCATCACATGTTGCCGAAAGTATATTTAGTCTTAAAAATTTAAATCATTTAACAGTTAAAACTCTTAACAATAACTTTAAATTTGATGGAGAATATTTGATTGATCAAAAGTTCCAAAATAGAAAATTCTTTGTTGATAATGATATTGTAACTTATGATACAAAAACCAATTTAATTAACGTAGTAAATAATAATGAAATAAACTATTATATAGATAGTTTAGAAAGAAATAACAGACACTGGATTCAGTTGCAAAAAAATCATTATATAGGAAAAATTATATCAAAACATTTTCCTAGTTTAGATTATTTGTTTTAATTAATGATGAATGAAAAACTTAAAGTTACAGAGCCGTTAGTAAGTATAATTATGACTTGTTATAACAGTGATAATACTCTACAAGATGCTTTATCATCAATAATTAATCAATCTTACAAAAACTGGGAACTCATTTTTGTAGATGATGGTTCTACTGATCAATCACTCAAAATAGTAAACCATATCATTGATAAAAGAATAAAAATATTTTCCTTAGATAAAAATTATGGAAGAGGCACATCCTACCAAAAAGGAATTAATGAGGCTAAAGGGGAATTCATAATGTTTTTGGATAGCGATGATTGGTGGTATTCACAAAAAATAGAAAAACAAATTAACTATTTAATAATTAATGATGATACTAATTTTGTAGGCTCAGGCTTAATTACTGCAGAAAATTATGAACCATTGGGTGTAAGATGTAATAAAATAATTTCCAAAAAAATTAGCAAAGGTATAGCAGATCCTCCATTAGCTTTCGCAACAATCTGCATAAGGAGTAATATTATGTCAAAATATAAATTTGACCAAAGGTTAGTAATTGCCCAGGATGCTGATTTGTTGCGAACTTTATGTATGCATGAAGTTTTTTCTAATTTAGATAATATACTTTACGTTTATAACGAAAGTGCCTCATTTAATTGGGTTAAGATGAAAAATTCTCTAAAAAATACTAAAATTGGACTTAAAAGACATAAAAAAAAATTCTTATTGAATTACTATATTGGTATTTTAAAAATTAACTTTAAAATAATTTTTTATTATATTTTATTTTCACTCAAATTTGAAAATTTATTATTAAATTTTAGAAATAATACCATATCAGCAGAGAATTTAGACTTTTTTGAAAAAGAGAAAAAATTAATGTTAAAAACAAAATCTACAGTTTTTAAAAATTTATAATTAAATGTGTGGTATAGCTGGATATTTTAACAAAAAAAATATTTCAAAATATGAAAATACAAACCTTGCAAAAAAAATTATTTCTACAATAAAACACAGGGGACCAGATCATGAAGGAATACTATATTTAAAAAATCATGGTGTTACGTTACTTCATCAAAGACTAGCAATAATAGATTTAAGTATTGATGCCAATCAACCAATGGAGTCTAATTCTGGAAGATATGTTATCACTTACAATGGTGAAATTTATAACTATCTTCAACTAAAAAAAGAATTAATAAGACAAGGTCATAATTTTAAAACATCTTCAGATACTGAGGTTTTGTTAACAAGTATTGATCATTGGGGTTTAGATAATGCATTAAATAAATTTATAGGGATGTTTGCATTTGCCATTTATGATAAAAAAGTAATGGAATTGACTCTTGTAAGGGATAGGTTTGGCGAGAAGCCAATTTATTACAGTAATGTCAATGATAATTTAATATTTGGATCAGAATTAAAAGCTTTAAAAGCACACCCAGCGTGGGAAGGAGTTATTGATCAGAATGCTTTAAATTTATACTTAAAATATTCCTATGTTCCATCCCCAAAATCAATTTACAAAAATGTGAAAAAAGTAAGTCCAGGAACATATATAAAATTTATTATTTCAGAAAATACGTGTAAAGAGATTTTGCAAAAAAAATGGTACTCAACAAGAGAAAAATCCAAAAAATTTACTGGAACATACGAAGACGCACTTACATATACTGAGGACTTAATTAATAAATCTATAAATTATCAAAAGATTTCTGATGTTCCATTGGGTGTATTTTTGTCGGGAGGAATTGATTCTACTCTAGTAACATCTTTAATGCAAAAGAATGATAATTCAAAAATAAAAACATTTACTCTAGGTTACAAGGACAAAAATTATGATGAATCTGATTATGCAAAAAAAATAGCAAAACATCTTGGGACAGATCATACTGACTGGATCGTTGGTGAAGAGGAAATAATTAACCACATTCCTAATTTACCGACATATTATGATGAGCCTTTTGCAGATTCTTCTCAAATGCCTACATATCTAGTTAGTAAATTAGCGCAAGAAAGTGTGAAAGTAAGCTTAACTGGAGATGGAGGCGATGAATTGTTTGGCGGTTATAATAGATATATATTTGCTCCAAAAATTTTAAAATTAAAAAAATATCCTACAATTTTCAGAAAATTTATTTCAAACTTAATATCGCATGGCTCTACTCGCCAATGGGATAATTTATCTAAAGTAATTAATAAATTTTTACCACCAAAGTTTCAATTTACCATGTTACCAGAAAAATTATATAAATTTAGAGATTTATTAGACCTCAATGATGAATATGAAGTTTATGACAACTTAGTTAGCACATGGAAAAAAATTACACCATCATTAGTAAAAAAAACTGATAATTCTAATGAACAAAATTTAGCTAGTAATTTTTACAAAAGTGGATTTTCATTTGAAGAAAGAATGATGCATATGGATTTAAATACATATTTAGTTGATGATATTCTTGTTAAAGTAGATAGAGCCGCAATGTCAAATAGTTTAGAAACTAGAGTTCCTTTTTTAAATAATGAATTAGTTAATTTTGCTCTAACGCTACCTTTATCAATGAAAATTGATAAATCAGGAAAAAGCAAAATATTATTAAGAGATATTTTAAAAAAGTACGTCCCACAAAAAATGACTGAGAGGCCAAAATTAGGATTTGGTATACCTATAGACTCTTGGCTTAGAGGATCACTTAAAGAATGGGCAGGTGATATTTTAAATGAAAAAAAAATTAATGATCAAAACTATTTAAATTTTGAAATAATTGATAAAGAGTGGCAAGATCATTTATCAGGCAAAGAAAATAATCATCATAAATTATGGAACATTTTAATGTTTCAAAGCTGGCTAGAAACTGAAAAAAATTGAGAAAAAAAATATTAATAATTGGAGGTAAAGCATGGTCAATAATAAACTTTAGAGGAGATCTCATTAAAAGACTAAAAAAAAGAGGTTATGAAGTAACAGCAGTTGCTAGCGAGGCCAGTAATTCTGAGTTGAACCAATTAAAGAATATTGGAATTAATTACATAGATGCTCAATTAAAAACAAATACAATAAGTATATTTAAAGATGCTGTATATTTAAAAAATCTTAAAAAAATAATATCAAATATTAATCCAAATATTATAATCAGTTACACATTAAAGCCTATTATTTATTCTGGTCTGGCAATAATTTTTAATAAAAAAATTTTCTTTTTTCCGCTATTTACAGGCCTAGGAAGTATTTTTAATACAAATAAAATCTTTTTTTACCCTTTAAAAATAATCTTAATTTTCTTATCTAAATTAGTATTACGAAAAGCAAAAGTATTAATATTTCAAAATTCAGACAATTTAGAGTACTTTAATAAACTTAAAATAGCATCAAAAGTACAGAAAGTTGTTATAGATGGATCTGGCGTAGATATAAATTATTTTAATTATGAACCTCTAAAAAATCACGATATTACTTTCTTATTAATTGCAAGACTTTTGAAAGACAAAGGTATTTTAGAGTACATTGAGGCTGCAAAAAAAATAAAATCAAGAAATAAAAATGTAAATTTTAACTTAATTGGTCCAAAAGATAACTCTCATAATAGAGTAGATTTTGATTACATAAAACATCATCATGATAAAGGAACAATAAATTATTTAGGATTTAAAAATAACGTCAAACCATTTATAGCTGAAAGCCACGTTTTTGTATTACCATCTTATCATGAGGGGCTCCCAAGATCTGTTCTTGAGGCAATGTCAATGGGTAGACCAATTATAACAACTGAGGTACCAGGTTGCAAAGAAACAGTAATTAATAAAGAAAATGGTTTTTTAATTCCCAGTAAAAATGTTAATATTTTGATTGAAAAAATGAGCTGGTTTATAAATAACAAAGATAAAATTCCTAAAATGGGTAAAAAAAGTAGAAATCTAGTGGAAAAAAAATTTTCTACCGAAAAAGTTAATAATAAATTTATCAAATTGTTATCTAACTATAGTAAATTATAATATATCAAAACGAAAAGAGGCAAAACTTCATGATTAAACGTTTGCTGGATATTATTTTGATACTTATTTTCTCCCCAATTATTGTAATCACTTTCTTAATAATTTCATTTTTAATTTTAGTCTTTGATGGAAGGCCAGTAATTTTCCAGCAAAAAAGATGTGGTCATTTTTGTAAAGAATTTACTTTGTACAAATTTAGAACAATGAAGAAAGTGCAGATAGGAAAAGATAACACAGATCTAAAAAGGATGACAAAAATTGGTAGGATATTAAGGTTAACAAGTCTCGATGAAATACCTAGCATATTTAATGTTTTAATTGGAAATATGACACTAGTTGGACCTAGACCACTTTTACCAGAATATTTAGCTCACTATACACAACACCAAAATAGAAGACATGAGGTTAAACCAGGCATAACTGGTTATGCTCAAATTAAAGGAAGAAATAAATTGAAATGGAATGATAAATTTAAATTAGACGTTTATTATGTAGAAAATCAAAATATATTTTTAGACATTAAAATACTGGTTTCAACATGCTTCATACTCTTTAGAATAAAAGATAATCAGTATGATGATAAAACAACAATGTATAAGTTTTCTGGAAAAAAGGATGAATAGTTGAAAAAAATTTATTTATCACCACCACATTTATCTAAAAATGAAATTAAATATATTTTGGAGGCAATTAAATCAAACTGGATAGCTCCAACTGGGCCATTCTTAGATAAGTTTGAGAGTAAAATAAGCAAGTATATAGGTGTTAAAAATACTTTATGTGTTACATCAGGTACTGCTGCAATACATTTAGCACTGAAAGTTTTGGGTGTAAAAAAAAATGATATTGTATTATGTCAAAATTTTACGTTTATAGGATCTGCCTATCCAATTATTTATTGTGATGCTAAACCTATTTTTATAGGATCTGAGAGTGAAAGTTGGAATATGTGTCCAATTACTTTGAGGAATACAATATTAAAACTAAAAAGAAGAAAAAAAATCCCAAAAGCAATAATCGTAGTTCATTTGTATGGAATGCCTGCAAAAATGCTTGAAATAAAAAAAATTTCAAAAGAATTTAACATCCCAATTATTGAGGACGCAGCCGAGGCACTTGGATCATCCATTGGAGGCAAAAAATGTGGAAGTTTTGGAGATATTGGTGTCCTAAGTTTTAATGGGAACAAAATAATTACCACTTCAGGCGGTGGAGCAATTGTCTCGAAATACAAAAAATATATTGATGAAGCTAGACACTTATCTAAGCAAGCAAGAGATAATTTTTTACATTATGAGCACTCTAAAATTGGATTTAATTATAGAATGAGTAATTTGTTAGCAGCAATTGGTTTAGCACAATTGGAAGTTTTGGATAAAAGAGTTAGAGCACGAAGAAACAACTATATTTACTACAGAAAAATATTTAAAAGAAATAATGTTTTTAATTTTTTAAATGAGAGAATTGAAAGCTCAAATAAAATTTTTTCCAATAGATGGATCACTACATTAGTTGTAAATAAAGATAATGAACCTATAAATGTAAACAAAATTGTTAGGTCTTTTAATAAAATGAACATTGAAATAAGACCATTATGGAAACCAATGAATTTACAGCCAATTTTAAAAAAATATAAATACTATGGTAATGGAATTGAGGTGAAACTTTTTGAGAAGGGTTTTTGTTTGCCCAGTGGCTCAAATCTATCTAATGATGAAAAATACAAAATTTACAAAAAATTTTCTAAGATTTTAAATTATGAGAAATAAAATAAAAATTGCTGTAATTGGTTTAGGTTACGTTGGATTACCACTTGCGGTCGAATTTGGAAAGAAATATTACACTTATGGTTTTGATATTAATAGAAAAAGAATTTCTCAACTAAAAAAAATATTGATAAGACTGAGGTGATAAATACAAATCAAATTAAATCTTCAAAAAAAATAAAGTTTACTCATAATACTGAGGACCTCAGGAATTGTAATTTTTATATAATTGCAGTACCGACGCCAATTAATATTAAAAAAAAACCTAATTTAAAATCATTAATGAATGCATCTGTTATAGTTGGTAAAATTTTAAAAAAAAAAGATATAGTAGTTTATGAATCAACTGTTTATCCAGGCCTTACAGAAGAATTTTGTATTCCTATTTTAGAAAAAAATTCTAAATTGAAAATCAATAAAGATTTCTTTGTTGGATATTCCCCAGAAAGAATTAATGTAGGTGATAAGAAACATACACTCACTACTATAAAAAAAATTGTTTCAGCATCTAATAGAGAAACTTTGAAAAAAATTAATAATCTTTATAAAAGCATAATTCAAGCTGGAACATACAAGGCACCTTCAATTAAAGTTGCAGAGGCTGCAAAAATTATAGAAAATTCGCAAAGAGACATTAATATTGCATTGATAAATGAGCTATCAATAATTTTCAGTAAAATCGGAATAGATACCACTGAAGTTATTAATGCGGCTAAAACTAAATGGAATTTTATTCCATTTTATCCAGGGATTGTTGGTGGCCATTGTATTGGTGTAGACCCATATTACTTATCCTATAAAGCTGAAAAAATAGGATATAAGAGTAAAATAATTCTTGCTGGTAGAAAACTTAATGACGAAATGGGTACATATATAGCTAAGGAAGTATTAAGGTTAATAAAATTAAGAAATTCAAGAAAAAATAAACTTAAAATTGCAATACTTGGTTTATCTTTTAAAGAGGATTGTGGTGATATAAGAAATACAAAAGTCTTAGATATACAAAATTATTTTTACAAAAAAAATATTAAATGTGATGTGTTTGATCCAGTTGTAGATAAAAAAGAAGCTTTTAAGGAATTTGGAATAAAAATAGTTCAATTATCACATATTTATGACATAAAATATGATGGCGTTATAATTGCCGTGAAGCATAAAGAATTTAAAAAATTAAAATTAAATAGGTTTGGAAAAAACTGTATTATTTATGACGTAAAATCATTGTTTAAACAAAATAAAACAACAGCCAGACTATAAATTAAATAATTAAATTTTAATTTAAATTAGATTTTCAAAAAATTGATGCAATTTAATTTGTTTATTAGATTTAACTCAAATATTATTTATTATATTTTCAATTGCTCTTTTCTCCATTTTTTTTCTAGTTTCCACTGTAAATGAGCCAATATGTGGTGTCATTATTATATTTTTATACTTAGTCATTTCACCAGTGTAAGGTTCAGTGTTAAAAACATCCAACCATACCTTTTTCACTATCTTTCTTTTTACAGATGAAATTAATTGTTTCTCATTTATTACTGAACCTCTGGACACATTACAAATTACAACCCCCTTTTTTAATAATCTAAACTCATTTTTGCCTAAAATTTCTTCTTCACCGCTTGTGTGAAAAGTAATTATGTCAGCTTTCGGTAGTGCAACTTTCAATGGCATGTAATTAATATTTTTTTTATATTTTTTCATTTTATCATAAATAATAATATTAGGTTTAAATGCTGCCAATAGCTGTTTAACTCTTTTTCCAATTCTACCATATCCAATTATTAGTACATTTTTTTTGTATAATAAGTTACCACTTTCTCTTTGCCAAAGTTTTTTATGCATTTTGTAATTTGAGTCAAAAACTTCCCTCAACATTGCTATCATCATACTTAAAGTTAATTCTGATACTGCATCTGCTGGTTCGTTAGGAGTAGAAAAAACTTTAATTTTTTTTTTTTTTGAAAATTTAATATCTATATTGCTTATTCCTGAACCTAATCGTGATATTATTTTTAATTTAGTATTTTTTAAAACATCGCTAGAATAATGCTCTAATCCAGCCACAACATAATGAATCTCATTTAAATTAAGCAGTTTAATTAACTCTACTTTAGTAAGTTTTCTTTTATACGGATTATAAATTGGATTAAAATTTTTTCTAATCATTCTATCAAAGTTTTTCTCTTTAAATTGATTAAATGAAGATGTTGCTAATAGCAGATTTGGTTTTCTCATAGTTTATTTTATAATATTTTTATTATATAAAATTAAAATATCTTTTTTTGATTTAGTCAAAAGCTGAAAAATAGGAGCTTTTGAATCAATCATTTTATAATTCAATATATCTTTTAAGATTTTATACTTTTTTTTGTCTAATATTATTAATACTATTTTAGGTATATTAATTAAATAATCCATATCTATGGAGATACGTCTAAATTTCTCATTTTTTTTTTTACAAATTAGGAATGGTGGTTCCGAGTACTGAATTTTAATATCACTATTAAATATTGAGGCTAGGTGTCCATCTTCACCAACACCTATAAATGCCAAAGTGGGTAAAAAATTTAATTTATCCCTAAACTCTCTACAAATTTTTCTATTTGAAATATTAATATTTTTTATTGATGGAAATATAAAATTTGGTCTTTTCTCCTTTTGAAACTTATAAATAAAGTCATATTTTATATTTGCTGTATTTGAATAAGCTGATTTTTCAGAGACAATTCTCTCATCGGATAAAATAAAATTTACATTACTCATATTAATATTTTTACTAATTATAAATGAAAAAAATTTTTTTAGACTCTTTCCACCTGAAATTAGTATATTTAAATTTTTTCTTAATTTTAATTTTTTTGATAAAATTTTATATGCTGTCTCAGAAAGTTTTTGGTCATTAGCTGAATTTAAAAAAAAAAACTGTCATCTCTAAATTTAATATTACTTATAAAATAATGCTTGTAATTAAATTTTTTTTAACTTGATTTTCTTTTATAAATTTTATTCTTTGAAATACTATTTAAAAAATTAAGATAATTATGAGATATCTTGAACTATAAGATAAATTAAATATAGTATTTACACTTGTAAAAAATTTAAAATTTATAATACTTTAAAGTGTTGTATTTTAATTAAATGGTATTTTTATAATGCTTAAACTCAATATTTTAATTTAATTTATGTTTATGGATAAGCATATACAAGAATTTACAAATAATATTCTATCTCTCCATCCCAATTCAAAGAGGCTGATTGCAATATTAACTGACTCTAGTTTGTGTATTTTATGCACATGGATTGCATTTATTTTAAGATTAGAAGAACTGATATTACTAAAAAATTTTAATTATGTCCCAGCCTTAATTTCTATTATAATCGCAATACCAATATTTTGGTTGTTTGGATTATATCGTACAATTTTTCGGTTTACGGGTTTATCAATAATTTTTACTATTTTAGCGTCAAGCTTTATATACGCATTAATGTTTTTTTTAATTATTGGAGTTTATGGCATCCAAGGAGTCCCAAGATCAATTGGAATTCTTCAACCAATGTTATTATTTTTTGCAATAATAAGCTCAAGACTAATTGTTAAATTTTTACTATCATTCGATTATAATCAAAACAAAATAGACAATAAGAAAAACGTATTGGTTTATGGAGCTGGGGATGCTGGAAGACAACTGGTAATTGCATTAGACAATAGCCCTGAATTTAAAGTAATTGGTTTTCTTGATGATAATGAGCAATTACATAAAAGAGTTTTATTAGGTCAAAATATTTATTCTCCTTCAGTTTTAAAAGAACTTATAAAAGTAAAAGATATCAGCTTGGTGTTTCTTGCTTTGCCAAGAATAAACAGAGGCAAAAGAAATCAAATCATCGAAAAACTAAACAATTTTAAGCTGAGCGTCAAAACTCTTCCTAGCATTTCACAAATAGTAGACGGAAGAATAACAATTTCAGATATTAAAGACCTAAATATTGATGATTTATTAAATCGTGAACAGGTTGAGCCAGATGTTGAATTATTAAAAAAAAATATTAATTCAAAAGTAGTACTAGTTACAGGCGCGGGAGGTTCAATTGGATCTGAATTGTGTCGTCAAATAGTAAGATTAAAGCCAAAAAAATTACTTCTTTTAGAATTAAACGAATATTCTTTATATAAAATTTATGAGGAGTTATCAGCTTTAAATAAAAATTTAAAAATTATTTCGTTATTAGCTAATGCTCAAGATCAAAAAAAATTAGAAGGGATTTTTGATACATTTAAAGTGAATACAGTTTATCATGCGGCAGCTTATAAACATGTACCACTTGTTGAGGAAAATATTTGTGAAGGAGTGAAAAATAATGTCTTGAGTACTTTAGCTATAGCTAATGCATCTATTTCAAAAAAAGTTTCAAATTTAGTCCTTATATCAAGTGATAAAGCTGTAAGACCAACTAATATTATGGGCGCTTCAAAAAGGCTTGCAGAACTTTGTATGCAAGGAATTCATAATTATACAAAAAATGTTAATACAAATTTTTCAATAGTCAGATTTGGCAACGTGTTGGAGTCCTCTGGTTCAGTTATACCAAAATTTAAGAAACAAATTAAAGAGGGAGGACCAGTTACTTTAACTCATAAAGATGTAACCCGTTATTTTATGACAGTTACTGAAGCAGCTCAATTAGTAATTCAAGGAGGAGCCCTAGGAAAAGGTTCAGAGGTATTTGTTCTTGATATGGGGCAAAGTATTAAAATAAAGGATTTAATTGATAAAATGATTAAGTTATCCGGTTTCAGCATTAAAACTAAAGAGAACCCAACAGGAGATATTGAAATTAAAATTATTGGTCTCAGACCAGGTGAAAAATTATATGAAGAACTATTAGTCGGAGACAATCCTCAAAAAACTATTCATTCAAAAATATTAAAGACAAATGATCCATATATTCAATTTGATAAGTTAGAAAAAGATATTGAAAATTTAAGACTTTTGCTCGAAAAAAATAATGCAAAAGAAGTAAAAGTCTTTCTTGAGCAAATTATTAACTCTTATCATTCAAATTCGGAAATTGTTGATCATATTTTTAAAGAAGAAAATACACATGTCAAAAATAAAAAAAATCAAATAAATTTGAAAGAAAAATATAATAAAATTGTTAGAATAAGATAAATATAGCTTACTATTTTAATTTATTAGGTTAAACAATACTAATTTTCTAAATTTATAAAACTAGAGTTTTTTTATTTTTTATGAGATTGAATTCTACAAACGAAAAGCTTTTTTTCTATAATCTACCATCAATATTATTTTCATTAATTCCTCTTTTTTTAATTACAGGACCTTTATTAAGTGATTTTGCTATTTCGATGATTAGCTTGATTTTTCTCATTTATTGCACAAAAGAAAGAAACTTTTCATATTTTAAAAATAAGTATTTTTATCTATTTCTAATTTTTTGGGGATATTTGATTTTTAATTCCTTAATAAATAATTTTAATCTTGGAAGTATGAAGATAACTATGTTTTATTTTAGATATGGCGTTTTTGTTATTGCTATCATTACTATAATAAATCTTGATGATAAATACATAAAATATTTTTTTTACTGCACACTAATTTGTTTTATAATATTGATTTTAGATGGTTTCTTTCAGTACTTTAATGGAAAAAATATTTTTGGTTTTGAAACAGAAAATCCTTCGAGGGTATCAAGTTTTTTTCACGAAGATCAAATATTAGGAAGTTATCTAAGTAGACTTTGGCCAATTTTGTTTGCGTTATTTACAATTTTTCTTAAGGAAAAGAATAGATTTTATTATTTTTTTGTAGTTATTTTCATATTGTCTCAATCTTTAATTTTTTTAAGCGGTGATAGAGCAGCTTTTTTTAGCATAATCTTATCTTCACTCTTTATAATACTATTATCTAAACACCTTATGAAATTAAAAGTATTAATACTAATATCAAATCTTTTTTTAATTTTATCTGTGGGATTAATTAATCCCACTGCGCACAAAAGAGTATTAAATGAAAGTTTAAAAGAAATGAATATATTAAAACATAAAAATAATGATCAAATTTATATTTTTTCAAAAACGCATAATGAAATTTATATTTCAGCTTATAAAATGTTTTTGGATAATAAGATCATTGGAGTGGGCGTCAAAAATTTTAGAAATATTTGTAAAAATCCAAAATATCACGTTAATTCAAAAGAAATTTGCTTTACACACCCTCATAACACATATTTACAAATATTAACTGAGACAGGGATATTGGGCTTCTTTTTTTTACTTACTTGTCTTCTGTATTTTTGTAAAAATATTTTTAGCCATATTTTAAATAAGTTTAGGGGAAAATATTTATTCAATGATTTTGAAATTTGTATATTATCAGGAATAGCAATCTACTTATGGCCATTAGTCCCTACGGGCAATATTTTCAGCAATTGGATAAACATTGCTCTAATAATTAACTTACCCTTTTTAATCTGGAGCAGGAAATTAAATAGTGTAAAAAAGTAATTAATGAATAACTCTATAATTTACTTTGAGAAGTAATTAAAATATGTGTGTTTAAACATCATTTTTCTTTAATATTTAAACTCAACCAAAATATCAAATAAATAAAGAAAAAAATTATAAATGATATTAAAGAGAAAAAACTATCAAAATAAAGAAAAATTGAATAACCAATTATAAATAACGTAAAATTAATACTTATCATAAATAGATTGGTTAAAAATTTAGATTCTGTTTTTTTGAAAATTAAATAATGTATATGATCATTACCAGCATTAAATATTTTTTTTTTGAAATAGATTCTAGATAAGTTTACTGTTAAAAATTCATAAACAAATATTGAAATTGACCATGCTAAAATAATTGGATGGACTATATTTTTTTTAGCAACTAGTATTAAAAAAAACGAGAGTATAAACCCCAACATCAGACTTCCACTGTCACCTAAAAACATTTTAGGAAAATTAAAAATCCTAAAATTAAAAAAAAGAAAAGCAAATAAAGGAACTGATAAACAAATTAAAAAATTTTTATAATGTTGATTATCATATGTGAGATAAATTAATATAGAAATAGAGGTCAAAAATGTAAATATCAAACTACCATCTAATCCATCGAAATAATTTGTAGAATTTATTATTAAAAAAATACAACCCAGTGTGAAAAAAGGTGCAAAATTATTCAATTCAGTTGTAAAGAATTTATATTTTCCTAAATCTACTAGGTATAAGTCTGAAAAAAAAACTAAATAAAAAATTGGAAAAAATTGAAGTAATAATTTTATACTAACACTTGGATTATACTTATCATCAATAAGTCCAACAACCATCATGGTCATTGATGAAAATATTATTAAATTTAAATCATTATTAATAGAATTTATTTCATTATAAAAAAAAAAACTTAAAAAATATAGTATATATAATCGCTAAGGCCACTCCTCCAGTATATGGAATAGCGTGTTTATGAATTTTTCTGTAATTTGGCTTATCTAGTAAATTAAATCTAAATGATATCCTATTTACTATAATCATTATAAGAAGACTTATAATGAAAAAAATTATAAGTTTTTCAGGGAGCATAATAATTTTGAATAATTAATACTAAGTTATTTTAATATTACCTAAGGTAAATATATGTTTCAAATGATATTTAAATATAAACAATGATAAAATTATTAATAATAATATAAAAAAAAAATTAAATAATGCATTTAAAATCATGAATAATTCTAAAATAGACGATATTTTGATGTATATCATTTGTTTGTTGCCTATTTTATTAATTACAGGACCCTTTCTACCAGACTTAATGGTTTCATTGATTTGTCTTTATTTTATTTTTTTCTTATCTAAAAAAAAAAGAAAAGAATTAATTTACAATAAATATATTTATTTTTTTTTATTATTTTATGTTGTTTTAATTTTAAGCTCTTTGTTATCAGATTATAAATTATTATCATTAAAAACTAGTGTGGCTTATATTAGATTTGGAACTCTAATTTTGATAATTGCTTACTTAATTACTGTAAAAAAAAATATTTTAAATTTATTTTTTTATATTTTAGTTTCTCTTTTTATTTTATTGTTTATAGATTCTTTATTCCAAAAAATTTTTGGAGAAAATATTTTTGGTTTTGCACACCCAATACATAGAATTACAAGTTTTTTTGGTAAAGATATAAAGCTTGGGGGATATGTTGCTAGATTAACACCGTTAATTATTGCTTTAGCTGTATATAATAAAGTTAGGTTCTTTAATATTATTGTACTTTTAACAATTTCCTTACTTATAACTGGTATTAGTGGTGAAAGGACTGCGTTTGGAATGATTGTTCTCTTTACAATTGGATTTGTTATTTTTTCAAAAACTGATTTTAAAAATAAAATATTACTTTTACTTTCTCCTTTTTTAATTTTTACAATTTTAGTGTTTTCTAGTCAAACAATTAAGTACAGAGTTTTAACATCAACATTAAATCAATTAAATTTTAATCAACAAAAACCTTTTTTTTATGAAACTAAAATAAAAAATAATATTGTTTTACTTCATAGGGATAGTACATTTTTTCCACGTGTTTATCATATGTATTTTCATACTGCTAAAAAAATATTTTTTGATAATCCAATTTTAGGTTCAGGTCCAAGAACTTATCAATTTAAAAGCAGAGATTACAAATATTATACTGTTTCAAATCACGCAGCATTAGAGGAAAAAATGAAAAAAGAAAATAAAATTATAAATTACCCTGGTTACACAAATATTTCAGGTGCAAATAACCACCCACATAATACATACTTGCAGCTTTTATCAGAAACAGGATTAATTGGTACCACGTTAATTTTACTAGTTTTAGTATTTGGTCTAGTTAAATTGTTTATGATAAAAAGTCTTTATCATCAAACCATTATTTTAGGGTTAATTATTAATCTCAATCCCTTTATGTTTTCTGGAAATTTTTTTAATAATTGGTTATCAATTTTATATTTTTTACCATTAGGATTTTTATTTTTAAGAGTAGATGATAAACGTTACTAGCTACTTTTTGTATAATCTCTCAAACTTATTAATAATAATTCTAATTCCATCGGATGTTGCAAGTGATTATTTAAATATTTATTCAGTTGGAAGTGGTATCTTTAGTTTTTATGTTTTTTACCATTTTTCTACTAAAGAATTAATTAAGAAAAAAACTATTATAATTGTTGGTATTTCAAGCGTTGTATTAGATTATTTTTTCACATCGTCTATTTTATTTATAGTATTCATTTATACTCTCTTACTAATTCACTCAGATTATTATTTTTCTCAATCTAATCTAAAAAAAACTAACTTCGTATTTAAATTTTTGCTGCTAATTACAAGTTTATTATTATTTTTTAAAATACACATAATCATTATTATTTATATAAAGATAATAATAATTTGTTTTTTTTATATATTTTCCAATTATTTAAAAGTAAATAAAATAGGTTTAAAAATAAAGTCACCTCTTAAGTATAGCTTGTTTACCTGCACGATATATTTTGGTTCATTGTTTTTAATCTCAATAATAGCGGATATTTTGACAGTTAAAATATTTTACATTTTTATGCAATTATTTTTAGGATTTAAGTTAAAACTTTTTGATCTAGAAATAAGATCTTTGAGTTCAACAAAATTAAATTTGAATTTATTAATGAATATTTTTTCATTTATATTTATTGTTGTCTTATCGTTTTTTTATAATGAATTTCTTATTTTAGTAATATATATAATTTCAGCGCTTTCACTTGATTATGTTAAAAAAGAATTCATTAAGTAATTTAAGTGTCTCCAAAATATTTTTTCTTTCGTTAATAATTTGCATTTTATTTTATTTTTTAGAAGGCATATTAGGAATTAATAGATTGTATCATCCAGACTCAATTCATTACATGCAACAAAATAATGAAAATGTGAGGGATTTTTTAGATATAATTTTTAGTAGTCCTTTAAGTATTTTATCTACAGGTTATTACTATATTTCTAAATTATTAAATCATAATTATTTTTTACTTATAGGTTTAAATTTCATTTTTTATTCACTAACAAATATTTTTATATATGAAAAAATAATTAAAACTTTTTGTAAAAACCACTCTGTTTCAAAATCATTAGTATTATTTTACTTATTATTTTTAGATCCATACAGACTTCATTTAGCATGTCATGTTTTAAAAGAAACAATTTATATATTCATTTTTATTACTTTAATAATTTTTAATTATAAATTCTTAAGATTATTTTTAGTCGTATTATTAGAGTTTTTTAGAGCAAATTCTTTTTTTTATCTTTTAATTTTTATTCGGTATTTTTATTTAAAAAAAAAAATATTATTTTTATTTAGTAAATTAAATTCATATGATATCAAATATTTAATAACAAAAATACTTTTACTTTTTTTTGCTCTACTGCTATTTTTGGCTTATGGTTTTGGTGAACTAATTTATAGTTTTTTTAATGAAATTTTATTGAAAGTTAAAGAACTACATTTCAGAGATATGCCACAAAGAGATTATGATAAAATTTTAAATTTCCAGAGTTTTGACTTTTTTTTGGGATTTATTTTAAAAAATATATTATGGCCACTAGGGTTATTAAGCGGAACATTTATTTTTTTCACCAATTCATTTTTGTTTAAAATATTGGGTATCTGTATTTTTTTAAATCATTGTTTAGTATATTTTCTAACGAAAAAAACTTTTGTTAGCCTAGGTTTGTTTTTGATTATTTTACTAATCAGCATGTACACTTCAAGTTATACATCGATGTTTCGATATAGTTATGTTGGGTTATATTTTGGATTAGTATATTTTTTTCTAAACGTAGTGCATAAAAATGAATAAAATTGGAATAATTGGAGTAAGAGGCTTACCAGCTAAACATGGAGCTTTTGACTCATTTTTACAACAATTTATCAGTTCTGATGATTTAAAAACAAAAGATATAAAGTTTTATGTGAGTTGTGATAGAGATTTTAGAAAATATAACTTTAAACAAAATAAAGTAACAAGAATATTTGTATATCGTGGTAAAGGATTTTATATTTTAATTCATTATTTTTTGAGTATTTTAAAAATGTTTTTTTCTGGGGTGCGCACTTTTTTATTCTTTGGATATGGTGCAGCAATTTTTTTTCCAATACTTAAAGTATTAAATTGTAAAATAATCTGTAATCCCGACGGTATAGAATGGAAAAGACCAGGAGGTAAAATAAAAAAACTCTTTTTTAAATTATGCGAAAACTTATTTAGTAAATGTCAAATAGATAGAATTTTTGATTCTAAAGTTATAAAAAAGTATTATAAAATAAATTATGGTGTTGATGGAAAAGTAATCTATTATCCATCAGGTTTTGAAAACAATCCTTTAAAAATTAAAAAAAAAAAGATATTTGAAAGATTTTATATATTAGGAAGATTACTTGAAGAAAACAATACTGAACTAATTATAAAAGCCTTTGCTAAGTCTGAAGGCAATAAAAAGCTATATGTTATTGGTAAATCTAATAATTATTTTAATAAAAAAATAAAGCCATTAATTGACTCAAAAAAAAATATCATTTTTTTAGGAGCTATTTATGATCGTCAAAAGCTATTTAATATCTGCACTTGTTGTGATTATTATATTCATGGGCACAGTGTTGGAGGAACAAATCCTACACTTATAGAGGCTATAAATATTAAAAAAAAAATACTTTCGTTTAAAACTTCCTTTAATCGAGAAATATTAAGTGACAATGCGATGTATTTTAAAAATGAGAGTGATTTATTAAAAATCTTAAACTTCAATAAATATAAATCACTACAAATTCCATATTATAAAAAAGAATTTACAGCGAAATATATTAATTCAGCTTATTTATCTATTTTATTAGATACTTAATCCTTTTTGTAAATAAATAATATATTAACTTTACAATCATAAAATTACGAAATAAATATAAAAAACATATGTGAAGACTGTACTATGCTGCATCTAAATATGAATAAAAAAAAAATAACTGATGTTTCATAAATTAATTCTTTTATAATGCAAAACTAATGAATTAATTTACCAATTATTAAAATGCATATATTTATTACAGGAATAGCAGGATTTTTAGGATCAAACTTAGCAGACTATTATCTAAAAAAAGGTTTTGAAGTTTCTGGTTGTGACAATTTAGTTGGTGGTGATTTGGATAATGTTGACTCTATTGTAAATTTCTATCAAGGAGATTGTGAAGATTTAGATTTTATGACTCAAGCTACTAAAAACAATGTAGATGTAGTTTGTCATTGCGCAGCCTATGCTCATGAAGGATTATCAAGTATTTCACCTACATTAATTTGTAATAATAATGTTACAGGAAGTGTGTCAGTCTTTACTGCAGCAATTAGAAACGGTGTAAAGAGAATAGTCTTTTGTTCCTCTATGGCAAGATATGGAAATATTAAAGTTCCGTTTAAAGAGGATGATATTTTAAATCCTGTTGATCCTTATGGGGTATCGAAAGTTGCTGCAGAAAAAATTCTTAAAATCTTATGTGAAACCCATGGACTTGAGTATAATATTGCTGTTCCACATAATATAATTGGTCCTAAACAAAAGTATGATGATCCATTTAGGAATGTTGTATCAATAATGACTAATTTAATGATGCAAAATAGACAACCAATAATTTATGGAGATGGCGAACAAATGAGATGTTTTTCAGATATTGATGATTGTATTTATTGTTTAGATAAATTAATTACTGATAAAAAAATCATCTCGCAAACAATAAACATCGGACCCGACGAGGAATTTATATCAATAAATGGACTTTTCACAAAAATATCAAACAAATTACAATTTAATCAACAGCCAATATATTTTGAAGATAGACCAAATGAAGTAAAACATGCCAATTGTTCATCTGACAAAGCTCGTAAATTATTAAATTATAAAACTACAATATCTTTGGATGATTCTATTGAAAAAGTAATAAAATTTATTAAAGAAAAAGGCACTAAAAAATTTAAATATGCCTATAACTTAGAAATTAAAAACCAAAAAACTCCCAAAACGTGGAGAGAAAAAATATTTTAACTTTTTATCTATGAATTTTAATATTTTAGAAATTAGTAATTGATATTTTACATAATCTAAATACGTTTTTTATTAAGAAGTTCACTATTTTGGCAATCTTTTTTAAAATTTAACTGATATTTTAATTAAAATTTATACGAAAAACCGTTTAAATACAGTTTTTCGAATTATTATTTTACAAAATGTAATTTAACTGTATAAAGACTTGCCTGGTAATTTTTGCGAAGGTGTAACACCCGATACCATTCCGAACTCGGAAGTTAAGCCCTTCAGCGCCGATGGTA
>MDTA01193208.1_pt1 | contig 21324 bp, 21 predicted proteins | sample 811151 | NCBI WGS metagenome assembly MDTA01 (sample SAMN05326648, study PRJNA326480) | marine metagenome | isolation source: seawater | place: Indian Ocean: South | collected 2010 | reverse complement strand
GTACTTTTTTTTTTAATAGTAATCATTATCAAGTATGAAACCAAAAAGTTTAGAAATTTTTATACCTGGGCCTGCTGGAAGGTTGGAGGCAAAGTATTATAAAAATCCAAAATTTGGCTCGCCAGTTGCAATTGTTCTACACCCTCATCCTCAATATGGAGGAACGATGAATAATAGAATTGTGCAACTAATGTATAATATTTTTTTAGAAAATGGATTTTCTGTTATTAAAGTTAATTTTAGAGGAGTGGGAAAAAGCGAGGGAGTTTTTGATAATGGACAAGGAGAGTTATCAGATGCAGCTGCAGCTCTCGATTGGATAGAACGGCAGAATCTAGATTACAGTCAATGCTGGGTTTCTGGATTTTCTTTTGGATCATTAATATGTATGCAACTAATAATGAGAAGGCCAGAAGTAAATAATTTTATTGCCGTTTCACCACAGCCAAATGTATATGATTTTTCTTTTTTAGCTCCATGCCCTACCTCGGGACAAGTTATTTATAGTGAAAATGACGAATTGGTAACGAAGGAAAGTATAATTGAATTAGACAATAGGATTAAGAGTCAAAAAAGTGTCGAAGTAATATTTTCTAAAATTAAAAATTCTAATCATTTTTTTAAAAATAAAGAAAAAGAACTAATAACCGAAATTGAAAAATACCTTAAAGAAAAAACAGCTTTAATTTAAACATCAATTAACTCACCTCCTATGCAAGGTTTTCTGCATCCAGTTGTTTTTGGAAACGAAATCGGTAAGTTTTTTAATGATCTGATTGCTAGAAAAGCAAAGGCTTGTGACTCGATAAAATCTCCATCAACTTCAAATTTATCAATCAAATTGATCTTTAGTTCTTTTCCTAAGCTTTCCTTTATTTTTTCAATTAGAAAATTATTTTTTCTTCCCCCCCCACAAATTAAAATATTTTTTACATCAAAATTTAAATTTTTCATTGTTTGATTGATAGAGTCACCTATTATATTAGCTGTAAACTCAGTTAATGTGGCTGCTCCATCCTCCAAAGATAAGCCTCGTGCAAATGAAATGTCAAAGTCATTTATATCATATGAAAGTTTTTCTTTATTAATTCTGTTTGAATATAATTCTTGGGCCTGCTCTAAAATTATCTCATTTTTTTTTCCAATAAATGCTAATTTACCTTTTTCATCATATTTTTTTTTTGAGTTCTTCCTTATCCAAGTATCTATTAAGCAATTTCCAGGCCCAATATCCTTACTATAAATTTCAAATGATCCAACTGGTTCCTTTATAACTGTGATATTCGAAATTCCCCCAATATTTAAAACACAAACAGGTAAGATAATTTTCTTTTGGGATACCATTAATTGATGAAAAATCGGTGCTAAAGGAGCTCCTTGTCCGCCATTAATAATGTCATTTTTTCGAAAATTATAAACAACTTTATTTTTAGTTAATTGACTTAACAAATTACCATCTCCTAACTGAAGAGATATTTTGTCTTTTGGATTATGGTATAAAGTTTGACCATGAAATCCAATTAATAGATTTTTATAATCACTATTAAAATTCATTATAACTCTAGCATGAAATAACGTGATTTTTCTCTCTAAATTTAAGATATCTTTAGCAAATTTTTTTAAATCATTTTTGCGAGTGATTTTTTCTTTTAGATTATGAATACTTGAAAAAATATCCTTATCATACTCAAAATATCTTTCTTTAAGTACTTCATAATTATTAATTCCATCAGATTTAATAATGGATGCATCTACACCATCCCCAGAGGTACCACTCATTAATCCCAAAGATATATATTCTTTTTGCATATTTTTATTTATTTATAACAATTTTTGTATAATAGTAGTTAACTAATATTGCTATGAAAAATAAATTTTTAGTGGATTTAAAAAATAGAGGATATCTAAATCAGTGTACGGATATCAATAATTTAGATAAAATTTGCAATGAAAAATCAATCACTGGATACATAGGTTTTGATTGCACTGCAGGCAGTCTACATGTGGGGAGCTTATTGCAAATAATGATTTTAAAGTTAATGCAAAAACATGGACATAGACCTATTGTACTTTTGGGGGGTGGAACAACTTTAATAGGTGATCCCTCTGGGAAGGATGCTACAAGAAAAATATTGAAACAAAGTGAGATAAAAAAAAATATAAGTAATATTCAAAAAGTTTTTCATAAAATTTTAGACTTTTCTGACGAAAAAACAAAACCAATTTTTGTTGATAATGCAGATTGGTTATCAAAACTTAATTATATTCAATTTCTTAGAGAAATAGGAAGTCACTTCACAATTAATAAAATGTTAACTTTCGATAGTGTAAAAATGAGATTAGAGAGGGAACAATCACTTAGTTATATGGAGTTTAATTATATGATTTTACAAGCATTTGATTTTTACCAACTTTTTAAAAGTAAAAATTGTGTTTTACAAATAGGTGGGTCTGATCAATGGGGTAATATTGTAAATGGAGTTGATCTTATAAGAAGAATTCTTCAAAAAGAGTCTTTTGGTCTTACATCGCCGCTTATCACTTTAGCGTCGGGAGCAAAAATGGGTAAAACAGAGCAAGGTGCAATCTGGTTAAATGAGGAATTGTTATCAGCTTACGATTATTGGCAATTCTGGAGAAATACCGATGACAGAGATGTTAAACGCTTTTTAAATTTTTTTACAGATCTAGATATTGATAAGATAGAAAATTTTACCAAAAAAGAAAAAGATATAAATAAACTTAAAATATTACTAGCTAATGAAGCAACAAAAATATTGCATGGGAAAGATGCTGCAAAAAAAGCAGAGAAAACTGCAAAAGAAACTTTTGAGGGTGGAGGTGTAGGTAAAGGTCTTCCAGAGATAGAAGTTAAATCAAGTGATCTGGAAAAAGGTATAGCTCTTTTAGATTTTTTATCTGAGAATCAGATACTCGCTTCTAAAAGCGAAGCAAGGAGAGCAATATCTAATAAAGGAATTAAAATTCATAATATTATTATTTCAGATGAAAATAAAAAATTAAACAAGTCTGATTTTAAAGATGATACATTAAAACTTTCTTATGGGAAAAAGAAACATTATTTGATTAAGATTATTTAGATTTTTTCCTTCGATCAATAATTTTTTGAATAAATCTTGGTGTTATGGTCCTTATAGGATTAATTGATGTTTTGATTTCGCCTGGTGGACCTTTCATTTTAAAACTTATACCAAAAAGTCCCTCTCCTACTTCTTTAGGTATAACTATATTACCTATAACAGGAATTTTAGAAATAAGTTTGTTTAAATTTTTTGCTGGCACTAAAGTTCCTCTCAAACTTGTAATTCGATTTTGATCCTGATAGCCCTCCATCAAGACTGATATGCTGGGACCTAAGGCCAAAATTTCATTTAATTTTAAAAAACCTTTTTTTCTGCTCAAATCTATATCTAGGCTATCAAAGGACAAACCGTCACCCTTGGCTAAATCAGCTAAACCACCTAAATCTGCTAATGATAATAACTTTACTAAACCGGGTGCGTTTTGAACTTTAAAATTTTCTATTTTTAATTTTGAGTCAAAATCATCACCTTCTATGATTGATGAATAAAATAATTTTCCATCTACTAAACCTTTAAAAAAATTAAATTCTGTTAAAAGTGGACTTGTTAAATCAGAATAAATCTCAAGATATCTTTTACTGCTATTTTTATCATTTTTCATAGAAATGTCTAAAAAGTTACTATTTCCAAAATCTCCCTTCGAAGAAATTTTTACAAATTTTCCATTTTCTATAGTACCGAGTAATTTAAAATTACTTAAATTTTCAGATAGCGGCGCAGCTATATTATCTAATTCAATATCAATCTCTTTAGAGATATTTGCTAGGAAATTATTTTTTCTTTTAGTATTCATAATTTTTGGTATATTTAATGCGTCAAAATTTTTACCTTTAATCTTTATTTTTTTTTTGTTTGTAATTGAAAAATCATTATTTAAACCATTTTTATCAAAAGTCTTAACTGCGATATTTTTAAAAGATACGAGTTTTTTATTTTTGATTATTACGTCATTGGCTGAAATTATATTTTTTTTTTCATTAAATCTCATTTTTTTAATATTAAGTAAATTTTTTTTTATTACTAAATTTAATGAGAGTGTAGAAATCAAATTTTTTTCTTTCACATAATTAATCTGTGAGAGATTAATTTTTTTACCAATATCTACATTGATATTTAATTTAGTTATATCTGCATTAAAATCCCCATCTAAATTATAGTTAAATTGATCACTGCTATTCAGAAAATACTTGCCGTCTAAATTTATTTTTTTAATTTTATTAGTAAAATTTGTACTGACTTTTGTATCTATAAATGAAATTTTTTTCACTTTATCATCAAAAACATCGTAGGATAATTCCTTTTTAAAAAGAAAAACTGCTGATGATACATTTCCAGTGGAATCAAATTTAAAATTTTTTACTTTGAATGTTTTGTCTAAACTGATGAAAAGATTATTTTTTAAAATAGCATCAAATTTATCTAAATTGTCAAAATAATTAAAATCTTTAAAAATTTTTAAATAATTTTTTTTATATATATTTTGATATTTTAAATTTATTAAAAAATTTGAATTAATATTAATTTCATTTGATATTTCTAATCTTAGATCTCCATCTTCTAATTTTGCTCCTTGAAGCTCCCCATTAATTTTTTTTAGCAAAATATCTGAATTATCACCAAAAAATTCAAAGCTGGTATTTTTTATAAGTAAATTCTTTCCAATTTGTGAATTAAGTTTTTTTACATTACCTCTAACGATAAAATTATCGATAAAATTATTATTATTTAAAAATAGCTCAATTTCAAAGATAATTTCTCCTTTATTTATATTGTTTTTAATAAAACTTTTGATGTTTGAAGGTTTAGCTAATGCAGCGAGTTGTTTAAATTCTTTTATGTCAATTTCATTTGAAAAAATATTAACTCTTGTAATTTTTGGTGAAGCTTTTAATATTGAAAAAAAATCAACGTATACTTTTATTTTTTTTGTTGTGAAAAGAGATTCTTTAAAATAAATTTTTGGCTCAGTTGTCTCCAAAAACAAACTTAGTGCCTTAACGTCTAATTTAAATCTAATTGTGTTTATTTTGATATTAACATTTTCATTTATTTGATTAACTTTTGTTAAAATTAAATTATTAAATCTTTTTGTTTCTATTCCAATTGTGGATAAGGCTAATAATGCTGAAGAAAAAATTATTAGAATAAAAAAAATTGATAATAAAATAAATTTTCTCATTACCTATTTTTAATACCTTCCTCTATAAATTGATCAATATTACCATTTAAAACACTTTCAGGGTTTGTATTCTCTACCTTGTTCCGAAGATCTTTGACTAGCTGGTAAGGTTGCAAAACATATGATCTTATCTGATGACCCCAACCTATTTCTGTTTTTGAATTTAATTCTTTTTTATCCTGCTCTTCTCTTTTTTGAATTTCGTATTCATACAATCTTGCTTTTAACATTTTATAACATGTTTCCTTATTTTTATGTTGAGACCTCTCATTTTGACATTGAACGACTATTTTAGTGGGTAAGTGCGTAATTCTAACTGCACTGTCAGTGGTATTTACATGTTGTCCACCTGCACCACTTGATCGATAAGTATCGATTCTCAAATCTTTATCTTCAATCTTAATGTCAATCTCATTATCAACTGCAGGATAAACCCATATACTCGCAAAACTTGTATGTCTTCTTGCGCCACTATCAAAAGGAGAAATTCTTACCAGTCTGTGTACTCCTGACTCTGACCTCATCAACCCATATAAATAATCACCATCAACCTTCAGTGTTGAGGATTTAATACCGGCTTCTTCTCCTCTATGTTCGCTTATTATCTCATATTTAAATTTTTTTTTATCAAACCATTTAATATACATTCTTCTTAACATATCCGCCCAATCTTGACTTTCAGTTCCACCAGCGCCAGCGTGAATTTCAAGATAAATGTTCAAGTCATCATTTTCGCCGGAAAGAAAACAATTTATCTCACATAATTTTAAATTTTTTCTAATAAGATCAATCTTTAGCTCACAATCATTAATAATTTCATCGTTACTTTCTTGTGTAGCTAAAACAAATAATTCTTTTAAATTTTGTAACTCATTTTTCAAACTTTGATAGGTATTTAAAATTTCATCAAACTTTGTTTTAAGTTTAATTATTTTTTGAGCTTGTTTTCTGTCTTGCCAAAATTTATTGTTTGAAATTTTTTCTTCTAATTCTATTAACTTTGTCTCTATTTTATGTTTTTCAAAGATACCCCCTGATATTTTTAAGGGTTTTTTCAGTTTTCTCTAATTTTATTTCAAAACTTTCCATTAATAAAATTGCCTAAATTTAATAAGTGTATCACGATCATTAATAGAAATTAAACTATTATTATCGATATTGTTAATATCTTTTTTTTTAAGCGCTTCAATAATTGTTTTTTTATCTTTTGGAGAGGATTTTAAACCTGTATCATAATTTAAAGAAGTTAAATAAATTTGTTCTGGAATTTTAAATTCATTGAAATCTTCCTCGTAAAGAGCATTTTCAATAAAGTTTTTGAAAATTGGAAGTGCTGCCTTTGAACCTGTCTCAAACTTCCCTAATGTTCTTGGATTGTCAAATCCAATATAAACACCGACTACTAAATTAGATGAAAATCCAATGAACCATGCATCAAAATTATCATTAGTGGTCCCGGTTTTTCCTGCAAGAGGAACTTTTAAAGATTTTAATTTTTTTGCTGTTCCCCTTTCAACCGCTCCACTTAAAATTGTCACCATCTGGTAAGCGGTTTCTTCGCTAAATACTCGTTCATTCGTATTTTCAATTCTTGGTAAATCATCTGATTGGTCGATAAATTTATCACAACCCAAACATTTTCTATTTTTTATTTGAAAGATAGTTCTTCCTCTTCTGTCTTGAATTCTTGAGATTAAGTTAGGTTCAATTTTTTTTCCCCCATTGACAAAAGAGGCATATGCAGCAGTCAAGTTGATTAAAGTTGTTTCAGCAGCTCCGAGAGAAACAGAAAGAAGTTCTGGTATCTCTTCATAAATATTTAATTTTTGCGATAAATCCAAAATTTTATCTAATCCTAAGATTTTTGCTATTCTAACAGTCATTAGATTTCTAGAATACTCTATACCTTTTCTTAATGTAGAAGGTCCATAAAACTTTTTTCCATAATTCTCTGGTTTCCAGTTTTTAAGACCAACACCTTGACTTTCAACAAATGGTGCGTCCAAAATTATAGAATTAGGAGAAAATCCATTTTCTAAAGCTGCCGCATACACGATGGGTTTGAAAGCTGAACCTGGCTGTCTTTTTGCTTGAGTAACTCTATTAAACTCACTTGATTTAAAGTTAAAACCTCCAACCAATGCCTTTACATCTCCAGTAAATGGATCCAGCACAATTATTCCTCCGTTGACTTTTGGATACTGTTTAAGATGCCAGGAAGTGTTTTCTTTTTTGACAAAAATTACATCTCCTAATTTATAGTTCGAGGAAATAGTTTTTTTTCCTGGTAAAGTCCATTTTATATTTTTAAAATTTATTTTTCCTTTTAAATTATTTTGATCGTATTCGATTAGTTTGAAAATAATTTCGGAGTTATTTAATTCAATTATTTCTGCAGTTTTCCAATTTAATGTCGGATCTAACTTTATTTGATCTATCTTTTTTTTCCAATTTTTGTCATTAAGTTTATTTGTAATCGGCCCTCTCCATCCATGTCTTTTATCATAATCTTCAATCCCCTTTCTAAGAGATTTTATTGCTTGGATTTGATAATTTATATCTAAAGGTGTTTTTATACTTAAACCTTGTGAGTACAGTTTTTCGAATCCATAATTTTCGTTTACAGATCTTCTTACCTCCTCTGTATATGAATTGGCTTCATTAACAATTTCAATTTTTCTTTTTTTCAAATTTAATTTCATTTCTTTAAATCTTTTTAAATCATTTTTAGTTATAAAATTATTTTCTTCTAAATTTTGTAATACTAAATTTCTTCTAAATTTACCTACATCTGGATATTTATAAGGATTGTATTTGCTTGGAGCTTTTGGCAGCGCAGCTAACAAAGCTGCGTCGGGATACGTAAGCTCTTTAATTGATTTATCAAAATATTCTAAACTTGCAGCAGCAATGCCATAAGTTCCTTGGCCAAGGTAAATTTGATTTAAATATAGTTCTAAAATTCTTTCTTTTGAGTATGCCCTTTCAATTCTAAAAGCTAAAATTGCTTCTTTAATTTTCCTTTTTAGAGAGACCTCGTTTGTAAGTAGAAAATTTTTGGCCACCTGTTGCGTAATTGTTGAAGCTCCTTCCAACCTTTTATTTTGGGAAATATTTTTTAGGTTTTTAAATATAGCTCTTAAAATGCCTTTGGCATCTACCCCTGGATGACTAAAAAAATTTTTATCTTCTGCTGAAAGAAATGAATTTATGACAATTTCTGGAATGGACTCATAAGGCACGAATAATCTTTTTTGCAATGCATACTCCGCTATTAATTTTCCGTTATTTGAATAAACTCTTGAAGAAATTGGAGGCTGATAATTTGATAATTTCTTATAATCAGGCAATCCTATTGAAAAATACCATAAGGTAGTTAACAAAAAGAGTAAGATTGTAATAAGAAATATAATAATAAATTTTGCAGAAAAATTGAGAAATTTAAGCATATGTTATTTTATCAATAAAAATTAAGACTTTCTTTAGGCATTAAAATTTAAATTTCTGTATTTATCCGTAAAATTGTATAAAATGGCTTTATGACAAATTTTAAAATTACCGATTTCAAAAAAATAAAAGGAATTCATTCAAAATGGAAAAAAATTTATATATCGATGCATCGCATCCAAACGAAACTCGTATTGTTCTTAAATCAACAAATTCAATTGAAGAATATGAATTTGAAAATAGCAATAATTTAAATTTTAAAAATAATATTTATCTAGGTACAGTAAGCAGAGTAGAGCCATCTTTGCAGGCTGCTTTTGTAAATTTTGGGAGAGAAAGACATGGTTTTCTCGCGTTCAATGACATACAGTCTGATTACTATCAAGTACCTTCTGAGGATAAGGAAAAAATAAGAGTTGCTGAGGAAAAAATTAGAGAAAGTCTTAAAAATAAAACAGTTGAAGAAACTAATGAAAATAATCAATTGGAGTCTTCTCCTATTTCTATCGAGGAAAATAGTAAGCTACCAATTAATAACGGAATAAAAAATGATGAAAACGAAAAAAAACAATATAGAGAAGAAATCAAATCATCCTTGGGTATCAAAAGATATAAAATTCAAGAAGTAATAAAACCTGGGCAAGTAATCTTAATCCAAGTCATAAAAGAAGAAAGAGGTCAAAAAGGAGCTGCTCTAACAACTTTTATATCTTTAGCTGGTAAGTATGTGGTTTTGATGCCTAACACTCCAAAAGGGGGTGGTATATCTAGAAAAATATTTAATTCTTCTGACCGACAAAAAATTAGAAGTATTCTTGATGAAATAAATATTCCAAGTAGTATGGGTGTAATTGTAAGAACTGCAGGCTCTAATAAAACTAAAAATGAAATTGAAAAAGATTTTCAAAATACTTTAAAAACTTGGGAACAAATAAAAGATAGAGCTTTAGACTCTAATGCACCATCATTAGTTTACGAAGAAGGAGATATAATTAAAAGAACTTTGAGAGATACATACGATAATGAAACTAAAAATATTTATATAGAAGGAAATGAGGCTTATCAGAAAGCTAAAAAATTTATGAAAGAATTGATGCCAAAATGTGTGAAAAATATTAAAAAATATAGAGGAAAAATTCCTCTTTTTCATTACGCAAACCTAGAAAAAGAATTAAATAATATTTTTGAGCCAACTGTTAAACTGAAGTCTGGAGGTTATATCGTTATTAATCCTACTGAGGCACTGGTTTCTATAGACATCAATTCTGGTCAATCTACTAAACAAATCAATATAGAAAAAACTGCACTTAATACTAACATTGAAGCTGCGGAGGAAATAGCTCATCAAATAAAATTAAGAGATCTGTCAGGATTAATTGTAATCGATTTTATCGATATGATGAATTTTTACAATAAAAGGACCGTAGAAAAAAAAATGAGAGAAAGTATTAGAAAGGATAGAGCTAGAATTCAAATAGGCAAAATAAGTAATTTTGGCCTACTTGAAATGACCAGACAAAGACTGAGAGAAGGTTCAATAAAGTGGGAAACACAACTTTCGTTAGGATCATTTTCACAAAAAATTTTAAAAAAGATACAACACCTTGCCTTTACAGACAAAGTAAAAATTATAAAAACTTATATTCCTGAAAAAGTTAAACTTTATATAGAGAGGAATTTGATAGATGAATTTAACTATTTTCAAAAAAAATATTCTTTTAAAATTGAATTATTGGAATCAGAGCATTTGATAATTCCGGAGTATAAGATTGAATTATTAAATAAATCAAAGAAAATAATCAATGTTGTCGAATACATTGATAATATAACCTTAAACAAAAAAGAAAAAAAAGAAAAAACTAAAGAAAAAAAAGAAGTCAAAAAACAAAAAAGAGAGATTAAAAAGACTAAAACTAAGAAAAAATTAAGAACTTTATGGGTAAGAAGAAAAAAAAAAATTAAATCAAACCTTTAATTGGAGAGCTCGGTGAGGCCAGATAATTTTTTTGCATCCTGCCTGCTAAAAAAGAATTTCGACCAGAAATGACAGCATCCTTAAAAGCTTTCGCCATTAAAATTGGATTTTGAGCCATTGCTATCGCACTATTGATAAGAACACCATCACATCCAAGTTCCATAGCTATTGTTGCATCCGATGCGGTTCCTATTCCGGCATCGATTATAACTGGAACTTTTGACTGTTTTATTATTAAAGATATATTAACTTTATTTTGTAAACCTAAACCTGTTCCGATTGGAGAGGCCAAAGGCATAATTGCTGATGCTCCGCAATCCTCCAATTTTTTCGCCAACAAAGGGTCATCTGTACAGTAAACCATAACTTTAAAACCCTCTTTGGCAAGAATCTTTGTAGATTTTATTGTTTCTATCATGTTTGGATATAATGTTTTTTTATCTCCCAAGACTTCTAATTTCACCAATTTCCATCCACCCATTTCTCTAGCTAATCTTAAAGTTCTTAACGCCTCATCTGAAGTGAAGCACCCAGCAGTATTAGGTAAATAAATTATTTTTTTTGGATTTAAATAATCAGTTAGAATGGGCTTTTTTTTATCAAGTATATTTACTCTCCTTACGGCAACAGTAACCATATCTGCACCCGATGCTGTAATAGCTTTTGCTGTTTGAGAAAAATTTTTATATTTTCCAGTTCCAACTATAAGCCTTGATTTAAGTTTTTTATTTGCAATCTTTAAAATATCTTTTTTCAAATTAGCCTCCACCAATAAAATGAACTATTTCTAACTTATCATTATTCTTTAAAATTTTTTTATTATATTTAACTTTCTGAATAATTAGGCCATTATGTTCTATAGCCACTTTTTTGTTATTTAATTTATATTTTTTCAATAAATCAAATATTGTCATATTTGTCTTAATAGAAATTTTTTTACCATTTAATTGTATTTTTGCCATAATTCAGTTAATCAATGCTAATAATAGTTACTGATGAGAAAAATTATAATTCTTAACGGACCAAATCTCAACCTTTTAGGTGAAAGAGAGAAAAAACAGTATGGAAATTTTACACTGGATGACATTGAAAAGATGTGTAAAAGTTTTGCTAAAGATAATGAGCTCGATGTTTCGCTTTTTCAATCAAATATAGAGGGAGAATTGGTTGAAAAAATTCAATTATCCAGAAATTCAAATAATGGTTTAATTATCAATGCAGGAGGCTATACTCATACATCAGTAGCTATACATGATGCTCTTAAAATAATTAAAATTCCAATTATTGAATTGCATATAAGTAATATTTATAATAGAGAAGATTTCAGACATAAGTCTCTGATTAGTAAAGTAGCTAAAGGAGTAATTTGTGGTTTTGGGGCTGATGGTTATATAATGGCGTTAGAAGCTATGAAGAAATTTTTAGATAATGAAAATCGATAAAAAATTAATAAAAGAACTAGTTGATAATTTAAAAGAGTTTAATCTAACAGAATTAGAGTATCAAGAGGGGCAAACTAAAATTAAGGTTTCAAAAGCCACTAAAGCAATCGAACAATCAAAAACTGGAGCAGTTGTCTCGCCAAATAAAACAGTATTAAATACTTCAGATGATACAGATGGTGTAAGAGTCAAGTCTCCAATAATTGGAACTGCTTATCTTGCACCAGAACCTGGAGCAAAAAAATTTGTTAATGTTGGTGATAAAGTAAAAAAAGGCCAAACTATTATGATAGTAGAAGCAATGAAAACTATGAATCATGTTCCATCAACAAGTGATGGAGAGGTAAAAAAGATTTTAGTAGAAGATGGCCAGCCAGTTGAATTTGGTCAAACTTTAGTTCTTTTAAAATAATAAAAGATGTTCAAAAAAGTATTAATAGCTAATAGAGGAGAGATAGCTGTAAGAATTATTCGTGCTTGTAAAGAATGGGGTATTGGAACTGTAGCTGTACATTCAGATGTTGACTCGGACTCAATGCATGTACGATTAGCCGATGAAAGTGTTTGTATAGGATCTCATCAACCTCAAAATAGCTATTTAAATATTTCAGCGATTATGTCTGCTGTTGATTTAACGGGAGCAGAAGCAATTCATCCAGGCTATGGATTTTTATCCGAAAATGCAAAATTTTCTGAAATAGTTAGCAAGCATGGAATAAAGTTTATCGGCCCCAGTGCTGATATCATTTCTAAGATGGGTGACAAAATAGAGGCTAAAAGAATTGCAAAAAAATACGGCCTTCCTATCATAGAGGGCTCTGAGGGTGGTGTGAAATCAATTAAAGAGGCAAAATCTATTTGTAAAGATATCGGTTATCCTGTTCTAATTAAAGCTGCTGGAGGTGGTGGTGGTAAAGGAATGAAAATAGTAGAGGAGGAAAATCAGCTTGAAAATCTTTTTTTGACTGCAAAATCTGAGGCAAAAAAATTTTTTGGAAATGAAGAATTATATATAGAAAAATATTTTAAAAATCCGAGACATATAGAAGTTCAAATTATGTCAGGAAAAAATAAAACTGTACATTTGGGAGAAAGAGATTGTTCTGTGCAAAGAAGACATCAAAAATTGATAGAAGAAACACCAAGTCCAGTTTTGACAGAAGGTCAAAGAAAAGATCTTTTAGAAAAAACCGTCAGAATGGTAGAACAGATTAATTATGAAGGGGCTGGAACTGTCGAATTTATTTATGAAAATGGAAAATTTTATTTTTTAGAGATGAATACAAGGGTCCAAGTAGAACACCCAGTAACAGAAGTTCAGACTGGAATTGACATTGTAAAAGAACAGCTTTGGATTGCTCACTCAGGTGATACAGCATTAAAACAAAGTGATATTTCCCCAAGAGGCCACTCAATAGAATGTAGAATTAATGCAGAAAATCCAGCAATGGATTTTCAGCCAAGTCCTGGAACTATAAGTGTTTGTCATCAACCATCAGGCTTTAGAACAAGAGTTGATGGATCGATTTTTCAAGGATGTAAAATTACTCCCTATTATGACAGTTTAATCGCAAAAGTCATTTGTAAAGGAAGAAATAGGACTGAAGCTATTCAAAGAACTTTAAGATCTCTTGATGAGTTTGTATTAGAAGGCATTACAACTACGATTGATCTGCATAAGAAAATCTTAAAGCATAAGAAATTTATAAGCTCCGAATTTGATACAAACTGGTTAGGTAAAGAAAAATTTTACTAAGAGTTATTACAATTTAATAATTGTATGTCGTAAATAGCATGGTCAAAAGGTGTTAAATTTGGATCTGAAGAAAAGGTCCAGCCGTTGAAAATAAATACTTTTTCATTATCACTTTTTGTTAAATCTTTTACTTGCATGTAGGCAACATCATTTAATTTATTATTTGATTTTATTTTTCTGCATTTTAAAATCTTTATTTCAAGTGGGCCAAATTTTTTCACCTCATTTAAACTTACTGAAATTTCTGAAGATTTAGCAGTAATTTTATCTAATCCAATTAATATCGCATGAGATGTTTTTGGCCGATTTAAGTTTTTTTTCTTTTGTAATAAATTTTTGTCAGATACTGAAATATCATTTTTTTCTTCAATTTCGTCAAAACTAGGCTTGATCTTCTCAATATTTATAAGTGGTGCGGTTATTATTTTATTGTCTGCAAAAACATTTGTATGTTGTATATAGAGTAATAACACTATAAATACTTTAATATTATTTCCAAGACTCATATTTTTTCTTTCTATTATCTTTTCTTATTTTCACAGGTTTGTGGCTATAAAAGGTGCCGGATTTGTTTTCTGTGTGATCTTTTTGCCATGAATATTTTGTGTTATCTTTATCATTTGGGATTTTATCAACAGTGTGATGCATCCAGAGGTACCAATCAGATGTAATTTTTGTAGCTTCAATATCTTTAGAGTAAATTACCCATCTTTCGTCTTTTTTATTTTTATAATATTTATTGCCGAACTGATCCTTACCCACATATTTACCTGTAAATAAAGTTTTCAAGAAAGTACCAAAAGTTTGTTTATTCCACCAAGTAAAAATAATTTTTAAGCTCATTTTTGAAATTTTAAATCCACACAAGTAACAATTGTATTATTATACGATAGACACTTATTATATTTGATATATATCTTAATTACAACAGAATCCAATTATTTATGAAAAAATTTATTGTAGAAACTTTCTATACCTGCACTTTCAAAACTGTTCATACTCTTGAAGATTTAAACGATAAAGAGTTATCCAAAATTGATAGCCGAACTGATGGGAATGTGGAAGTTATTGACGTAAAACTGAACAATAGAAAAACTAAAAAAATAGGTGATAATAAAAAAGAGAAATCTAAAAATATAAAAATTGATAACTCTATTCCTAAAAGTATAATTAAAAAAATTGATAGTGACAAAAAAATTTCCTCAGAAGTTCAGAATTCTCTTAAAACTAAAAATTATGCAAGATTTAAAATGCCAGATCGAAGAAAAGGTTACATTCAAAAAGCGCAAATAGGAGATCATAAAGTTTATCTGCATACTGGAGAATACGACGACGGAAAAATAGGTGAAATTTTCATAGATACTAACAAGGAAGGAGAATTAGTAAAAGCTATGATGAATAATTTTGCAATAGCTATTTCATTGGGTTTACAATACGGAGTTCCATTAGAAGAGTATGTAGATGCTTTCATAGATACAAAATTTGAGCCTTCTGGTAATGTTGTTGGAAATGACAGAATACTCAGTGCTTCCTCAATTTTAGATTATGTTTTTAGAGAGTTGGCAATTTCTTATCTCGGAAAAGAGGAATTGGCTCATACGCCATCTATCGCAAGTACTAAAAACATATCACAGGATAGTACTGACGACAAATTCCTCAAAATTGTAAAAAATATTACTTCAAAAGGTTTCGTTAGAAGCAACCTTGAAGAAAAGCTTGTGGATCTTTCAGATGTAAGAATTAATTTAAAGACTAAAAATTAATTCTTTTTTTTTTCAATTTTAATTCCTAGTTCTTTTAAGTGTTCGTTCCCCACTTCAGAGGGTGCATGCATCATAAGATCTTGAGCATTTTGATTCATTGGAAATAAAGTAACTTCTCTAATATTTTTTTGACCTGCTAATAACATTACTATTCTATCAATTCCAGGCGCTATACCTCCATGAGGAGGTGCCCCATAACTAAGTGCATTTATCATTCCGCTAAATTTTTCATCAACATTTTCTTTATTATATCCAGCAATTGAAAAAAGTTTATACATCAATTCAGGAATATGATTTCTAATTGCTCCAGATGATAATTCCACCCCGTTACATACAATGTCATATTGGTGAGCTATTATATCTAAAGGTTTTTCGAAATTTAATTGATCTAAATTTCCTTGAGGCATTGAAAAAGGATTGTGGCTAAATATAATCTTTTTTGTTTTTTCTTCTCTTTCAAACATAGGATAATCAACAATCCAACAGAAAGAAAACTTATTTTCATCAATTAGGTTCAAGTCTTCGGCTATCTTGTTTCTAGCTATAGAAAGTATTTTTTCAAGCTCTCTTTCTTTTCCACAAGATAAAAAGATACTATCTCCGACCGAGGCGTCACAAATTTTCATAATTTCTTGTAATGCATCTTCGCTAAAAAATTTTCCTATAGGACCTTTACCCTTCAGTGTGCTCTCTTTTTCAACAGTTAGATAAGCTAAACCAGAAGCTCCCTGCTCTTTTGCCCATTTGTCAATATTATCAAAAAAACTTCTTGGCTGATCCTTAGTATTTTTGGTTATTATAGCTTTTACTTTTGATCCTGATTTAACTAATTTTTTGAAGATTTCAAACTTTACATCCTCTCTTTTAAAAATATTTGAAATATCTTTTATTATTAATGGGTTTCTCAAATCAGGTTTATCAGTGCCGTATTTTTCCATTGCTTCTTTGTATGAAATTCTTGGAAATTTTTCTGGAAATATTTTTTTAGATGAAAATGTTTTAAATAAACTAGTCATTAATTTTTCTACTACTTTAAAAATGTCCTCTTGTTCAACGAATGACATTTCCAAGTCAAGCTGATAAAATTCTCCAGGACTTCTGTCTGCTCTCGCATCCTCATCTCTGAAACAGGGTGCAATTTGAAAATATTTATCAAAACCTGAAATCATAATTAATTGTTTAAATTGTTGTGGTGCCTGAGGTAAAGCATAAAATTTTCCAGGACTTAATCTACTTGGAACAAGAAAATCTCTTGCTCCCTCGGGACTGGATGAGGTCAATATTGGAGTTTGATATTCTAAAAAACCTAATTTTAACATTTCAGATCTAATGAAAGAAATTACTTTTGATCTTAAAATTATGTTATTATGCATTTCTTCTCTTCTTAAATCTAAAAATCTATATTTTAATCTCAAATCTTCTGGATAATCTTGCTCACCAAAAACTGGTATTGGTAGATCTTTTGCGTTAGATAAAATTTCTAAAGAATGTATCGAAACTTCAACTTTACCAGTTTTTAGATCGTTATTTTCGGTACCTTTTTCACGTTTAACAACTTTGCCGATAACTTTAAGAACAGATTCTGGTTTAATTTTTTCCAGAATAGAAAAAAACTTATTTTTATTTTCAACAACACATTGGGTTAATCCATAGTGATCTCTGAGATCAATAAATAATAAATTTCCATGATCCCTTTTTCTGTGTATCCATCCAGACAAAGTGACTGTTTTGTTGACATCTCCCTCATTAATTTCTGAGCAGTTGTGTGTTCTATATTTATTCATTCTTCTAATACTTTTTTTATTAAATTAATATTTATAGATTTTCCAGAAGATAACGACAAGTCATCAATATCTTTAATAAATTTAAATACTTTATCATATGATCGTTCAACATTTTTGATAATATAGTCAGATATTTTAGGATTTAAATATATTTGTTTATCAGAAAAAGATTTTGAAATGATAACTCTTAATAAATCATCAGTGGGTAAATCGATACCAATATAAACAAAACTTTTTACTCTAGACTCTAAATCTTTAAGATTAAATTTCATTTGTTTGATAGTAGAGACACTATTGATTAAGATAAAATTTTCAAGCTGTTTAGAGTGATTTAATAAAGAATAAAAAAGATTTTCATCAATATTATTTTTATAGTTATCAATTATGAGACATTCAAGTTTATCTAGAATGGATATAATGTTATTATTTACATCTTGTGCATCAACCAATTTTATTTTTTGAATTTTTTTTTCAAGAATTTTAGATAAATGTGTTTTACCTGATCCTTTAACTCCAAAAATATTTAACCATTTTTCATTCCAGTTAGGCCAATTTTCAATCAATTTATAAGCAGAAAAATTATTGCTTGAAACATAAAAGTCTTGTTCATAATATTTTGTTTTAAAAGGAAATTTAAAAATTAATTGGCTCATTATAAAATTTTAATACTCCATTCATCATTAATTCGTTTTAAAATGATTTTTTCGCTCTCTAACTGTTTAATTATTTTTTCTAAGTTTCCTAAATATTTTATCTTCAAAAAGACATATTCATTACTAAATTCTTGGACATATATACTGTCGACAAGTCCAATTTTGTTGAGTCTTTTATGAAGTTCAGCCAAATTATTAAATTTGTTTAACACTAATTTTGTATTTAAAAAAGAAGGCGTTTTAATATCTATTAAATTTTGTGATTTAACCAAATTGATTATTTCTTTTTTAATATTAATTATAATTTGTTCATTCAAAGACTCCTTTTTATTTTGCTCATTTTTCAAAGATAAATTCTTATTGATTATCTTACCTGAAATCTCAGATTTTAAAAATATTTTAGCTGCTTTACCATTTATATCCTCTATAAATACTAATGCTAAATTTTTTTTCGAGTACTCCTGAAATAAATTGCTTAGGTTTATATCCAACAAATTACTCTTATTAGAATTTATTTTTTGAATTATTTCAATATTCTCAAAGGGAAGAATGAATTCGATTAAATCATCTTCGTAATAATTATTCCAATTTTCGTAAAAGAAGTTCTGATTGAAAATAAAGTATTGATCTTTTTTTTTTAATATAGGTAATAAATAAAATTCTTTATTTAAAATTTCAGAATATGAAATATCTTTTGAATAAAATAAATCATGAAATTTTTCTTTATCAAAAGAAATATTAAATATTACAGTATTTGCTTTTTCGCTAGGATTTTCCTTAGATGTAACTTGATAATACGACACTAGCTCTTTGATTTCAGCAAAACTTAATTTGGATATTTTGTCTTTGTCATCCTTAAGTAAAATTCTTTCTATAAGTTTATCATAACCTTTTTTAATAGCTAGATTAGCGGTTTCCTGATTAGAAATATTTGTTTTCTTGATTATCTCAATATTATTAACATCAAATATATTTTCTTTTGATAAAACATTTCCAGTTTGAATAAAAATAACTAGAATGAGAAGAAAATTTTTAAAAAGCTTCATAGTAAATAAATATCATTTTTAAATGAAAAAAATGCAAAATAGTTACAAAAAAAGTGGTGTAAATATTTCATTAGCTAATAAATTAGTAAAACACATATCCCTGATATCCAAAAAAAATGTCAAAAAAAGGAATAATTCATTTGAAAAAGAGGCTATCGGTGGATTTGGTTCATTATTTGATATAACTAATATTAATATTAAAGATCCAGTCATAGTTTCATGTACAGATGGTGTTGGCACTAAAATTGAGCTAGCTAATAAATTTAAAAAATTTGATACTATTGGAATAGATTTGGTCGCAATGTGTGTTAATGATCTTATTGTACAAGGGGCCAAACCTTTGTTTTTTTTAGATTATATAGCAGTTGGAAAATTAAATTTAAATAAAACTAAAAAAATTATTAATGGGATCTTTAAAGGTTGCAAAATCTCTAATTGTCAACTTATTGGAGGAGAAACAGCAGAGATGCCAGGAATTTACTCTAAAAATAAATTTGACATAGCAGGTTTTAGTGTAGGAATAGTTTCAAAAAAGAAAATCTTAAGCAAAAAAAGAGTTAAAATAAATGATGTTGTTTTAGCTATACCGTCCAGTGGCTTACATTCAAACGGTTTCTCATTAGTAAGATCAATACTGAAATCTTACAAAGTTCCAAAAAATTTAAAAAAAGAATTATTAAAACCAACAAAAATTTATACTAAAGAAATCTTAAGATTATCAGAACTTAATCTTATTAATTCTGCAGCTCATATAACTGGTGGTGGTTTAATAGAAAACTTATTGAGATCAGTACCAGATAATTGTTCTTTAAATATAGATTTATCAAAAATCAAAATTAATAAAATTTTTAAATGGTTAAAAAACAAGAACGTTTCCGATAAAGAAATGATTAATACATTTAATTGTGGAGTTGGTTTTTGTATTATTGTAAAAAAGAAAAATATTAAAAAAATAAAAAAACTTTTTAAAAAAAAAGATATGCCATATGAAATTGGGTTTATCTCTAAAAGTAAAAAAAAGGTAAATATTTCAAATTGTTTGAGATGGTAAAAAAAAATGCTTGTGTTTTCATTTCAGGGAAAGGTACAAACTTAAGAAATCTAATTATCCAATCTAGAGAATATAATTTTCCAATAAATATAAAATTAGTAATAAGTAACAACAAAAATGCGTACGGTATTACGCATGCTAAAAAAAATTCAATACCTTATTTAATTGTAGACACAAAAAAAAGATATTTTGAATATGACCTCCTTAAAATTTTAAAAGAAAATAAAATTTCCCTAATATGCTTAGCTGGTTATATGAGAATATTATCTAAAAAATTTATTGAAAGTTATACTAAAAAAATTATTAATATACATCCTTCTTTATTGCCAAAATATAAGGGTTTGGATACGTTCAAAAGAATTTTGACGAACAAGGATTGTAAAACAGGTTGTACTGTTCACTATGTGAATGAAAAACTTGATAGCGGAAATATTATAATTAAGAAGACTTTTTTTATAGAGAAGACTGATAATGAGAAATCACTAAAATATAAGACACAAAAGTTAGAGTATCTCGCCTTTCCGGAAGCTATAAGAAAAATTTTTAGAGCTAATTAATTTTTAAAAAAAAAATCAATCTCTTTTTTGGCATTTTCAATTGAGTCGGAACCGTGCACTGAATTTTTATCTATAGAAATACCAAATAATTTTCTTATTGTATTTTCTTCTGCTTCTTTAGGGTCAGTTGCGCCCATAAGTTTTCTATTATTTGATACAGCATTTTCCCCTTCTAAAATTATAACCTCAATTGGGCCCGAAGATAAATAAGAGCATAAATCATTGAAAAAAGGTTTTGATTGATGAACTTTATAAAATTCAGATGCTTCATCTTTAGTAATCTGAATTTTTTTACTATCTTTAATATTAAGTTTATTTTTTATAAATATATCTTTAATCTCGTCAGTCAGGTTTCGCTCTACTGCGTCTGGTTTTATTATCGACAAGGTTTGTTCGATATTACTCATAATTTTCCTCTATTAATTGATTTAATAATCTCACTCCAAAACCTGTTGCACCGCCTGAATTTAGGGCTCCACCATATTTTGAGAAAGCCATTCCAGCAATGTCTAAATGTGCCCAAGGAGTTTTATTTAAAATAAATCTTTGTAAAAATTGTGCTGCTGT
>MDTA01103589.1_pt1 | contig 21326 bp, 19 predicted proteins | sample 811151 | NCBI WGS metagenome assembly MDTA01 (sample SAMN05326648, study PRJNA326480) | marine metagenome | isolation source: seawater | place: Indian Ocean: South | collected 2010 | reverse complement strand
CTTAATGAATTTCAAAGTGCTTTAGGTATCAGTCAATTAAATAAAATAAATCTTTTTATTAAAAGACGAAAACAAATAGCAAAGGTATATGACAAAGAATTAAAAAAAATTAAAGAATTAAATATTCCGAAATATAATTCAAATTTAATACCTTCTTATCATCTATATTTAATCAATTCCAACTTTTCTCTTGCTAAAAAAAATAAATTTTTCAATTTCATGAAAAAGAAAAAAATTATGGTTCAATATCACTATATACCAATATATAAATTTAGTAATTTTAGTGGAAAATATGTTGGCAAAAATGCAGAAATTTATTTTAAATCGACTGTCAGCTTGCCAATTTATTACGAATTATCTAGAGCCAAACAAAATTATGTAATTAATAAATTAAAAGAGTTTTTTTCATATTAATGAAACAATTTGTCCTTGGGTCTGCCAATTTTAATCAAAGATATGGTTTTCAAAAAAAAAAAATAAATCAAAAACACTTAAAAAAAATTTTAGGACAAAAAAAGATAAAATATTTAGATACATCATTTGATTATCGATTAAATGAAAAATTTATAAAAAAAATTAATTTTCAAAATTTGAAGATAATTACAAAAATTAAGATACCCTTAAAAAAAAAGAATTATTTTTTAAAAAATGTTGAAAAAAAAATTGAAAATAATTTAAGTATATTTAAAAAAAAAAATTTTGAAGCTATATTATTTCATAATCCAGATGATTTAAAATTTTCTCAAGGAAGGAAACTTTTATCTATTTTAAGGAATTTAAAGAATAGAAAAAAAATAAAAAAAATAGGTGTTTCAATTTATGAACCAAATGATCTAGATCACATTTTAAAAGTATTTGTTCCGGATATCGTGCAATTCCCATTAAACATATTTAATCAAAATTTTATTAAACATAGATATTTTCAACATCTTTTAAAAAAAAATACAATTTTTCAGGTTAGATCAATCTTTTTGCAAGGGATTCTTCTTAAAAATTCTAAAAAATTAAAGGGATTTAAGATGAATAAAAAAATTTCTTCTAATTTAGAAAAATTTGATAACTTTTGTAAAAAAAAAAATATATCAAGAATAGAAGCATGTATTTATTTTGTTAATAGTATCAAGGGAATAAAGCTGATTACTTTTGGCATTAATAACAAATTTGAGTTAAAAGAAATATTTAAAATTTTTAACAGAAAAAAAAAGATAAAATTTGAAAATTTAAATTTAGATAATAAAAGCGTAGACCCAAGATTATGGTAATAAAAAAAAACATAGTAGCTATAATTCAAGCAAGATTTAATTCTACAAGATTTCCCGGAAAAATATTAAATAAGATTAAAAAAAAAACAATTTTAGAAATTCAAATCGATAGACTTAAAAAATCAAGAAATATTAATGATATAATCATTGCCTGTTCAACAAATCCTAAAGATAAAAACATAATCAAGTTATGTAAGAAAAAAAAAATTAAATTTTATATTGGCTCCGAATTTAATGTATTAGAAAGATATTATAAAGCTGCAAAAAAATATAACGCAAAAAATATTCTTCGGATAACTTCTGATTGTCCTTTAGTTGACCCAAAAATTATTGATGATTTAATTTATAAATTTATAATCAATAAGGTTGATTATGCATCTAATATCATTGAACCTACTTTTCCAGATGGTTTTGACGTTGAAATATTTAATTTTAAATTACTTAGAAATAGGTATTTAAAATCAATAAATATAAATGAGATAGAGCATGTAACACCTGGAATGAGGGATAGCTCAAAATATAAATTATATTCAATGAAAATGAAAAAAAATTTTTCAAAACTTAGATTAACAATTGATACAATCGAAGATCTGAAAATAGTTAAAAAATTACTTAAATATTTTAAATTTGATTTTAACGTAAGTTTGACTAAAATTTTAGGATTATACAAAAAAAATCCAAATTTTTTTGAAATTAACAAGAACAGAATACGTAACGAAGGATCATTATTGAATACTGGTCAAAAATTATGGATTAGAGCGAAGAAAATAATTCCTGGAGGAAATATGATGCTTTCTAAGAGACCAGAAATGTATTTACCAAATAAATGGCCAACATATTACTCAAAAGCTAAGGGATGTTATATATGGGACATGGATAATAAAAAATATACGGACATGTCTTTAATGAGCGTAGGTACCAATATTTTGGGTTATGCAAACTCCTCAATTAATAATGCGGTTATTAAATCAATAAATTCAAGCAATATGTCTTCTTTAAATTGTCATGAAGAAATTATTTTAACAGAAAAGTTAATCGACATGCATAAACATTTTGATATGGCTAAATTTGCAAAAACAGGTGGTGAAGCAAATGCGATAGCTATGAGAATAGCAAGAGCTTCTTCTGGTAAAGACAAAGTTGCTATATGTGGTTATCATGGGTGGCATGATTGGTACTTATCTGCAAATTTAAAATCAAAAAATAAAAAAGGAGTCTTAAAAGATCATTTATTAGAGGGTCTATCAACCGAAGGTGTTCCCAAAGGTTTAAAAAATACAGTTTTTCCCTTTAAATATAACGATTTTGAGTCTTTAAAAAAGATATGTTCCCAGAACTCGATAGGCGTAATTAAAATGGAAGTTTTTAGAAATTTTCCACCTTCAGATAATTTTCTTAAAAAAGTAAGAAAATTATCTGATCAAAAAAATATAATTCTTATCTTTGATGAGTGTACTAGTGGTTTTAGAGAAACATTTGGTGGATTACATTTAAAATATAATATTAAACCAGACATGTGTATTTTAGGTAAGGCTTTAGGGAATGGTTTTCCAATAACTGTTATTTTAGGAAAAAGAGACATAATGGAAGCAGCACAAAATTCTTTTATTAGTAGCACTTTTTGGACAGAAAGAAGTGGATATGTTGCTGGAATTAGAACTCTAGAAATCATGGAAAAATTAAAATCCTGGAAGGTGATAACTAATCAGGGTTTAAAACTAAAAAATAAAGTAAATAAGATTGCAAAAAAGCATAAATTAAAGTTAGAGATTTCCGGTTTATCATCTTGTCCGTCATTTGTAATTAAGTCGTCAAATTGGATAAAATATAAAACATTTATAACACAAGAGTTATTAGAGAAAAAAATTTTAGGTGCAAATTCATCATATTTGTCGATACACCATAATGATAAAATTATTAAAAATTATACAAATTATTTAGATGAAATTTTTTTTAAAATAAATGAATGTGAAGAGCAAAAATTAAAAATTGATGATTTATTGAAAACAGAAAAATGCCACACAGGCTTTGAGAGATTGAATTAAAATTTTATTCAATGATAGGATTAATTAAAAATATTTTCAAAAGATCAATAAAAAGATTTATAAATTATTTTGGTTATGAGTTAAGAGGTATCAAACCAATTATAGCTCACAATAATTATGATGCTATTCATAAATTTATTATTAATAGAATTTTAAAAATTGAGAGTCCAATAATATTTGATGTTGGTGCAAATGATGGAGAGAGCATAAAGAGATTTAGAAAAATCTTTCCAAATCTCAAAATCTATTCTTTCGAACCAGACGATGAAATATTTAAGAGGCTAAAAAAAAAAATATTCTGATATTCAAAATATTTATTTAAATAATTTTGGCTTATCAAATAAAGATGCGACGCAAAAATTTTACTCATATTCATATGACAAAATGAGCTCATTGATACCGCTGGATACTGATTCTAAACTTTTTAAATCAAGAAAAATTGCAAAAAATAATGACGAAAATTTCGAAAAAGAAAAAATAGTTCAGTTACATAAACTGGATTCTTTTGCAAAAAAAAAAAATATTTCAAGGGTTAATGTTCTTAAAATTGATGTTCAAGGATGTGAACCTGAAGTTATAGAAGGAGCATGTGATTATATTGAAAAAAATAAAATCGATATAATTGAAATGGAAATAATACTTGGGTTTGGATATTCAAAATCAATTTCTTTTTACGATGTCGAAAAATATTTTTCTAAATATGGATATAAATTAATTGCAATAAATCATGATTCAAATATTATTTCTTATAGCAATTATCAAGTCGATGTTATTTATGTAAATAATTTTATTTTTAAAGAAATAAAAAATATTCATAAAGAAAATATTACTATTGAGGGTATAACTAGAAAGACTGATACAAATAATCCATACTCTTATTAGTGACAAAAATTAAAATTTTTTACAATGAATAAAAATATTAAAGTTATCTGTTTTGATTTAGATGGGGTGTTAATTAACTCTATTAAGAATATGTCAATTGCTTGGAAAAAGACATGTTCAAAAAACAAAATTAAGATTCCTTTTTCAAGATACAAAAAATATATTGGACTTCCTTTTTATAAAATTCTTAGAAATCTTGGTGTGAGTAAAAATCATAAAAAAATTTTCACTGCTTACAATAAGTTTTCTGTTAAAGAAAATGATTTAATAAAAATCTATCCAAGAACACTCATAACATTAAAAAAATTAAAAAAAAAATTTATAATAGGAATAATTACATCAAAAAATAAAATAAGAACAAATAAGATCTTAAAGAAATTAAAAATAAAATTTGATTTTATTTTTACTCCAGATGATTTAAAAAAAGGAAAACCATATTCGGAAGCTATATTTAAAGTAAAAAAAAAGTTTAATGTTAAATCATCAGAAATAATTTATCTTGGTGATACAGAGCATGACTTAAAATTTTCAAAAAATTCAAAAATAAATTTTTTGTTTGCAAAATGGGGATATGGAACCATAGTAGGTAAAAGAATTAATAAAATAAATAAAATTTCAGATATACATAATTATTTATGAAAATTGCAGTTTTAATAGCAACAAGACTGGCTTCAAAAAGAATTAAAAATAAAAGCTTAAAAAATTTTGGAAGACAAAATTTAACTAATATAAAGCTCCTTCAAGCAAAAAGAGTTGGAGTTTTTGATAAGTTATATTTTTCATCAGATAGCTTGAAACTTAATAATCACGCAAAAAAACTTGGTTATGAAATTATATTAAGGCCAAAAAAATATTTAGGAGACTCTACAATCAGTGAATTTGGACCCTTTTTAGCAAATAAAATTTCGATCGATAATATTTGTTATTTAACAAATACAAGCCCTTTAATTTCAGACCAAACAATAATTAAAGCTGTAAAAATTTACAAAAAACTTGATAAGAAAAAATATGACTCCCTCTCAACTTTTGAAAAGTGTAATAGTTTTTTATGGGATGAAAAGAAACCGATAAACTATTCAGTTAATAAACAACCAAGATCACAAGATTTAAAAAATGTATATATATTTAATCCTGCTATAGCAATTATATCCAAAAAAAAAATTTTAAAATTAAAAAATGTTTGTGGGAAAAAACCCTATAAACTTATTATTCATAAGCCAGAGTCAATCGATATAGATACCATATATGATTTTCACCTTGCTAAAATTTATAAAAAACGAAAAATTTAAAAAATTATTTTTGACAAATTATTAAAATTGATTTTGAATTTCCTTTAAGAAATTCTGGTATTAATTTATTGCGACTTCCTCTAAATGGAATAATTTTAGCTAATTCAAAACTGAATGGTATTTTCCACATCCAAGATGGTTTACAAACTAACCATGGAACAATTTTTATATTTTTAAATTTAAAACTCTCAAGTAAAAAATTAATAGATGTTGTTGTATATGGTTTAATATGAGTAGGATCATTATAAAAATTTTTCATATCATATTTCCAATTAGGGGTTACAAGAATAAAAAATCCATCTTTTTTCAAAACTCTTTTTACTTCAGTAAGAAAATTATTTGGATTAGATAAATGTTCGATTACTGAAATAGCTGTTATTAAATCAAAAGTATCATCTTTTTGTGTAAATTTATCATTTTCGAAATTAAGATCTTTAATATCAAGACCTAGAGCATTAAATCCCTTTTCTTTTAAAACTTTAACAAAAGAACCATCTGCTGAACCAAGATCTAAAGAATTTTTTAAATCATAAATATTTCTATTAAAAAAAGTCTTTATCAAATTTTCAAATGTTTTTAAAACTCTAATTTTTAGATAATTTTGATTATCTTTTTCATAATCATTCCTTTTAATCAAATTCTCTAAATATTCTTTGCTCATTTATGATTTTCTATATATTTTGTAATTTTTTTTATTGTATTAAGTTTTGAGTACATTTTTTCGTTAATTTTAATTTTATATTTTTTTTCTAAGTCAAAAATAAGTGAAAAAAAATCAAGAGAGTCTATTCCTTGTTCGAATAGGTTGGTATTAGATTTTAATACAGAATATCTTCTATCTTTTAATTTAAGCTTTTTTAAAATTGATAATTCAGTTATATTTTTCAGTTTAATTTTTTTCATTAATAAGCTTTTTTATATCAGAAAATTTGACTTTGCCAGTTTCAGTTAAAGAGATTTTGTTAAAAATTATCTTATCAAAAGTAATATTAATCTTATTTTTATTTAATAATTTATAAAGATTTTTTTTTTTAATTTCGTATCAGAAATAAGGTAAATTTTATTTTTATTTTGTATAATTTTTAATTTATCAATATTAAAATATTCTTTAATAATTTTTTCAATATCCTCAATGTAGAAAGTTTTACCGTTTATAGTAAGTTTATTTCCTAGCCTGGACTTAAATACCAAAAAATTATCTTTATCTAAATAGCCTATATCACCAGTATAAAAGTATTCTTTTTTAAATTTCTTATTCCATTCATTTTTATCACTATACCCACAAGCAAGATTCTTTCCTTTAATCAATATCTCACCATATTTTTTTAAATTGTTTTTTTTAATTTTAATTCTTACACCATTTAAAGGCTTACCCTCAGTATGTATTTTTTTTTTATTTTTTTTTAAATTAAGGAATGTTGATCTCATTGCTTCTGTCATTCCGTAATTAAGGAATAAATTAATTTTTTGATTTAAAATTTTTTTTCTACTAAATATGTCAAGAAAACCTGTACTAACTTGAAAATATTTTACTTTTTTTAATAAATCTTTATTTTGATTTTTATTTTTTTTTAAAATTACTGATAAAATTTTAGATGGTATAGATATACCGTTAATCATATTATTTTTTATAATCAAATTATAAAAATTACTAATAGAATAAAAGTCAGTTAAGGTTATATTATTTTTACTTACCATTAATGCATGAAGTCTTCCAAAACCAAATGCGTGGTAAATTGGTGCAAAAATTAATTCATTATATATTTTATTTTTTTCAAACATTTGTTTATTCATCTCTTTACTAATATGTGAAATATTTTTATTTTTTAAATAGACATATCTTGCTATAGAGCTTGATCCAGATGATTTAATTATCAAATCATAAAAATAATCATTACTCAATTTTTTATTTATTTTTACAAAATTATTTCTTTTAAAAACATAATTGATATTAATTTTTTCATTAAGAATTTTTTTGATTGAGTTATTGTCATTTAGAAAAACTGGAAAATTTACCTTATTACATGCATAAAAATTTATAATAAAATCTATTTTATCTTGTGTTGAAATAGACACTAAGCCTTTCTTAAATCTTGAAATTTTTTTTGCTCTTTGATTTATTAAGATTTTCAGATTGTCAAAATTGATACTTCGATCGTTATATAAAAATATTTTATGTTTTTTTTTTGAAATTTCATTAAATAGATTTTTATTCATTTAACTTTTTCCTAACCATGCATTATTATTTTTTTTAAATAATTTTTTTGTTGTATTGTAAAATTTTTTTAAACTATAGGAATAAATCCAATTATTTCCAAGTTTACTTTTTTGAATATTATTTTTCTTTAAAAAATAGTTTATAATAAGTTTATTCTCATTACGTTTTAATTTTCTATATCTCTCTTTTAAAACAAACATAGAAAATTTTTTCTTAATAATTTTTTTTCTATATAAGACTTTTTGAAAAAAATATTTTTCAAATCTATATTTTACTTTAAATTTCTTTTCTAAATAATGTACTTGTGTGCAATTTTTATTTATTTTCATACCTAAACTAATAAATTTAGTATTATGATTTATAAGTTTCTCAAAAGGGCAATTAGGACCATATACATCGTTACTTTTGTAATCACACAAATATTTTGCATGTTTTCCAACTCCAGCTATAGACGCATAAGGATGAAGTTGTCTATAAAATTTCTTATTTTCAATTATATAATTTGTGAATGATCCCGAGATACTTTTTGTTTTATTTGGTTCAAAAGTTTGATCACTGTTAACAAGATGGAATGTATGTGATGGAAACATTATTGTACCCTCATCGCCAATTAATCGGAAAATTTCATCATAAAAAATTTTCGGTAAATCACTTAAATTATTAATTTTTGGTTTTCCAAAACTCACTAGATTGCCCGAAACATAAACCACATCTTTTTTTTTGATGTTTAATTTTTTTAATGACTTTCTAATTTCGTTTAATGAATAATTTTTAGTCATAGGTATTAATATAAAATTTATATTTAATTCTATTTATTCAATTTATAAGTTTCAGTTCTTTGAGATTTTTGTAAATTTTGTTAATTTTTTTGATTTTAATATTTGTTAGCTTGCTTATTTTTTCTAAGCTATTCTTTCCATCACAAAACTGTAAAAAGTCTAGAATGTTTGTAGTTTGGGTATCTATCTTTTCTGATCCAGATAAGGTAGGATATAATTTTCTTTTTGTTAAAAATGGTTCACACAGAATTGAAACTTTGGGATATTTTTTAGATTGAATTATTTCTATTGCTTTTTTTACAACGTTAAAACCACCACGCACTCCTTTTTTTGTGACTAAATCAAAGTTATCTAAAGAAGTGTGATATTCCTTATATTCCCCGTATTTGGTTCTGAACACAGAGGTGATTTTAAGATCAACTCCTGGTGAATTAAATTGTCTTTCATCACTTCCTCTTTGAAGAAATGAAAATTCTACTGGTTTTTTAATTTTTAATTTTTTATATGAAAGAAGTAAAGCTTCATCAGATGGAGAATCTTTATATTTTGATAAAATAAAAGAATGATTTAATTCATCTCCTATACAACTTACATTAAAACCACAAAACACATTTTTTTTCAATTTTTCAAAATTTTTACATATATAAGCTATTGATCCAATTGTTTCAGGAATGAATAAAAATCTTATTGAATAATAATTATTTAATTTACTAAAATAAGAAATTAAAGACATACTCACTATTGGACCAGACAACTCGTTATTTGCCATAGAGGGATGACAAATATAAGTTGAGATCAATATTTCTTTATTACTTTTTCCTTTTAAAAAGTATTCACCATAATTTAGATAACCTTTCTTATTGAATTTTGAATTAATCAGGATTTTAAATTTATCAAAAGCATTATATTTTTTCTTGATTTTTTTTTTAAAATTTTCTGTTACACAAAAACCCCAATATTTCTTATAGTAAGATGTTATATATGGTATAGCATTTGGGTGCTTCTTCAATGAATGTAATTTTTTTAATAATTCATCTTTTGTTAAAATTAATTTAGTTTTTTTTGAATAACCAACTAAATGTAAATTATTTTTTTTAAAATCTACAATTTTGTCTTTATTTTTGTCTAAAATATATGCCTCTTTAACATTCCATTCAGCAGGAATTTTCCAATCAAAAACTTTTTTACCAGACTGAATTTTTTTAATTTTAAATTTTTTGAAATTTTTTGAAATTATTTGAAGTGATTTTAAAGTGTCTTTTCCTGTTATACTTCTATTTAATGGAAATAATTTTTTTCCAATATTATAAAATTTATTAACCATTATTACAGGAAATATAATTTAATTTTGTAAAAATATCTTGCAAAAAACTAATAATTTTTTGGATTGGTATCTTTATGATAAATGCATAAGTTGTTAGGTTTTTTTGGAGATATACATTATACACATAAACTATTAATGAGTAAATTAATCTATATTTTAAAATTTATAAAAGAAGTTAAAATAACATTATTTTCTCCAAAACAAAAAGACTTATTAGTTTTTGATAGCACTTCAATTGAAGTGTTAGAAAAAACATTCTTGAGTGAATTTAAATATTTTGTATTAGAAGATCGACATTATTTGATTACAAAAATTTATATGTCACCAAAAATGTTATTTAACATTATTAAGAATATTAAATATGGCATTAAGAAAGCTTATAAAATTTCAATTATAAAGTGTGTGAGTCCAAAAATTATCATTACTTTTATTCATAATTCTGAAAATTTTTCTTTTTTTGCAAAACTATTAAGTAATAAAATTTATTTCTTAGCTATTCAAAATGGAAATTCGTATCACAAGATAAGAGAGGATGAATACCGAAATTTAAAAAGAAAATATTATATACCTCACATGTTAAAATTGGGATATTTTGATGATGAGTCATTTTATAATTCTAATTGGGAAATAAAAAAATCAGACTATGTTGGTAGTCTAAGATTTGACAGTTTTTTACTCGATGTAGAAAAAAAAAAAATTAATTTAGAAAAAAAATATGATTTATGTATTTTATCAGATATTGGTGCATGGGAAATAAATGAAGATAATATTAATAATGGGTTTAGAGACCTAACGAAATATGTGTTACGTTATGCAAAAGAAAAAAATCTTAAATTAGCTGTGGCTTTAAAAAGAAGAGAGGCAAAAAGTTTTAATTTTCCTGAGCGAGCAAGGCAATACATTCAAGGATTTAAAATTGAACAAGCGTGGTATGAACAGAACTTCTCAAAAGAAGAATTAATATTTTTAAAAAAAAACTTCGTATATAATAATTCTCTATCATCATATATGTGTTCAATTCAAAGTGAGATAACTATCGGAGGTATATCAACGATTTTGAGAGAAATTACAGCTTATAATAAAAAGTTCTTAGCTTGTAACTTTACTGATAATGATGCCTATAATTTTCCTGTAAACGGAATTTGCTCTTTAAATCATAAGTGTGGTTATGAAGAGTTTAGTAACAGACTAGATAAAATTTTTAAATTATCAAATTCAGATTTTTTTAAATCTTTAAATCTAAAAAAAAATTATATTATAGAATTTGATGAGAAAAATAGTACTTCCGCTAAGATACAAAATATTATCAAAGAATATTTATGATTAAGAAGTATTTAATAACAAATTTCAGCAGCATAAAATTTAAAAAAAATTCTAATTTGGTTTTTGAAAATGAGTATTTAAAAAGATTATTTAATAAAAGTGAGTTAAAAAATTATAACTGCTCTTCTTTAGAATCTATTGATCAAGTATATAATAGAAAAGTTGATTTTTATTTTTGTAAAAGAAAAGTAAAAAAATACTTATCAGAAATATTTCCAATTTTAAATAAATTAAATAATTCAAAATTAAAAAAAGATGAATGGGCAGTCTTAATCGAATATTTTTTGTTAATATCCATCATTTATCTAAAAAGAAGGTTTGAAACCTTTAAAAAAATAAAAGATAAAAAAAATATTTTTATTGAGGCATATAATCATAATTTTTTTTTTTGAAAATTGCTCAGTATATAAAATACATCAATTAGAGGGTATTGAATTTAATAAATATGCCAATTATTTATTAGCTAAAAAATTTAAATTAAAAATTGAAAATTATTCAAATCCTAAAAACCTTTCATATTTTGATAAAAGGAATAAAAAGTCTGTTATCAAAAATATAACTTACTATTTTTATAATTTTTTAACATTTTTTTTTAAGCCCACAATTATTTTTGATGGATATTTTGGAAAAAAAAATGCTTTTAAAGTTTTTCTTAAAAGTAGATTTCGGATCTTATTCGCAAACATAGATTTTTTAGAATTCTCTAAAAAAAAAATCTTTACCAAAAAAAATAAAAATTACAGGTCAAGAATTTCTCTTAAGATTGAAGATGATTTTGACTTTATTTTTAATGAATTTATAAAAAATGTTTTACCCAGCTCTTATTTAGAAAATTTTAGTCTTTATTATCAAACTAATCTAAAAAAATATGAAAATTTTTCTAAAATAGGAACAGCTATTCATATAGCGGCAAATGATAATTTTAAATTTGCAATTTTAAATTTAAAGAAAAAAAATAAAAAGATTTTTAACTTACAACACGGAGGACTATTTGGTAATAAAGTCTTTGCTCCAGAAAATTACGTAAATACTAAATTTAGTGATTTAAATTTATATTGGAATGATAAAAAAAGAAAAATTGGCTCTCCATATTTTTTAGATTTTGATTTTAAAATCTCAAAGTTTACAAATAAAATTCTTTTTTTCCCTTGTCATCAATTATTTTTTGAAGAAATTGAAAATTTAGGTAATCATAATCACATATATTTAAACCATTACTTGGGTTTAATTAATCAACTAATTGCCAAAAAATTTTCAAATTTAAGCGTAAAATTTTTCAATCATAAAAATGATGATTTGTTTAAGAAAATATGGTCAAAAAATTTTGGTAAGAAAATTGAGATATTAGATAGCTCAAATTCTTATAAAGGAGATATATTTAGAGATTATGATTTAGTAATAATTGACGATTTTTCAACAGCATTTTATGAACTTATGTATTATAAAAAACCTTTTATTATTTTAAACTCAGCCCCATCAGTAAACTTCAAAAAAAAATTTTGGTCAAAAATAAAAGAATTAAAAAAAATCAATCTTTGGTTTGATAATGAAAAAAAACTTGCTGTTTTTTTAGAAAATAATTTTGAAAATTTTATTCTTAATTGGGAAAGAACAATTAATTCACAACCTTATATAAAATTAAATAAAAATTTATTTTCAACAGAAAGGTTTAATGACAATTTATTTGTAAAACACATATTAAAATTATAAGTATTTATAATTTTAGAATTACTATATATAAATGAGAAAAATATTTTAAAATGAATTTATCTAATAAAACAATTTTAGTCACTGGAGGAACTGGTTCTTTCGGTAAATCTTTAATTGATCAAATAATAAAAAAACATAAAGGAATTAAAAAATTAATTATTTATAGCAGAGATGAGCTTAAACAATTTAATCTTTCAAAAAAATACAGTGATAAAAAATATAAATTTTTAAGGTTTTTTATTGGTGATGTGAGAGATTTTAAAAGATTAGATTGGGCATTAAAAGAAGTAGATATTGTTATACATGCTGCAGCTCTTAAACAAGTGCCTGCTGCAGAATACAATCCAATAGAGGCAATAAAAACAAATATATTGGGAGCACAAAATGTTATTGAAGCTGCATTAAACAACAATGTACAAAAAGTAGTTGCATTATCAACTGATAAAGCATCTTCTCCAGTTAATTTATACGGTGCAACTAAACTATGCTCAGATAAACTTTTTATAGCAGCAAATAATTTTAAAGGTGGAAAAAAAATTTCTTTTAGTGTTGTGCGGTACGGAAATATATTTGGAAGCAGGGGTTCAATGATTCATTCTTTTTTAAGTCAACAAAAGAAAGATAATGTTTTAAAAATAACCGATCTAGCAATGACAAGATTTTTATTATCAGTAGAAGAAGGAGTGGATCTTGTACTTTGGTCAATATTTAATAGTCTTGGTGGTGAAATAATTGTACCCAAAATACCCTCTATGAGAATTATAGATGTAGCTAAAATAGTTGCACCTAAATCTAAAATTAGTGTAGTTGGCATACGCCCAGGTGAAAAACTTCATGAAGAATTAATTTCAATTCATGAAAGTAGAAATTGCTTAAGTTATAAGGACAAATATCTCATTTTGGATCCTTTAAATCATAAACTTAGTGAACTTTATAAAAAGAAGGGAGCAAAAATTGTAAAAGATAATTTTTCTTATGACTCGTTCTCTAATAAGAAATATTTATCGAAGCAGCAATTAATGAAATTATATGAAAAATTTAATAATTTATAATAAGCAAATAGCTTAATAAATTATGAATTAGCAAAAAATCGTCACAATTTTAATCTCTTTATCAAATAAAAATTGACAATTTATAAAGTATACAATGTTATCTGATTTAAAAACTCTTTTAGGTGAAAAGATCAATAGGTTCTATTTAATTATATTATTGAATATTACAGCAATTTTTTTTGAATTGTTATGTCTAGCATCAATACCTTTTTTTGTAGGTTCAATATTTAATCCAGAAATAATAATTGATAATTTTTTTAATTTAAATCTAGATAACTTTTTGAAATTTAATCTAAAAAATGAAGATCTTTTTATTTATTCATCAATATTTTTAGTAGCATCTTTTACTTTAAAAAACTTTTTTCTTATTTTTATTTATATTTTTCAAGATACTTTTCTTAAAAATATTAAAATAAATTTAGAAAAAAAAATCTTTAATCTTTATCTTACTTCATCATACACCAATCATTTAAGAAATAATCCCGCAGGAATATTAAGAAATATTAATGATGAAGTTATGTTTTTTTACAATTATGTGAATCATTTATTTCTTTTTACAAGAGAGGTATTTACGTTACTTTTAATATTCACAATTTTTTCGTTTACTAATTTTAAAGCAGCTTTATTTATAACAATTATCTTATCTATAATAATCTTTTTTTATTTAAAATTTGTAAAACCCATTGTAAAAAAAAGGGCATTTAAGAATCAATTTTTTAGAAAAAAAATTGCACAAATTATTTTAGAAACATTTCGATCAATTCAAGATATTAAGATTTACAAAAAAGAAATTTTTGTAGACGATATGTTTCAAAATAATGTAAAAAAACTGGAACATAATCATTATATATTCTCAATAATAAGTAAATTACCAAGAGTAATATTAGAAATTGTAGTTGTGATGCTGGGTCTTATTTCTGTTATTTTTATATTAAATACAGAAGTGGAATTCAATAATCAAATCCTCCCTTTATTGGCACTATTTGTAATCGGAATGGTAAGATTTATTCCAGCTTTTAATTCAGTTACAATATCGATAAACTATCTTAAAATTTTTAAAGCTAGTGTTCTTTTATTATCTTCAGAATTAAAATATCTTCATAACAATGCGAGAAAAGGTAAAAAATTAAATCATGATTTTCAAAAAAACTCAAAAAATAAATCTTATTTGTATTTAGACAAAATAGAATTTGAGTATAATAAAGATAAACCAGTTTTCTCAAAGATCTTAAACCTTCAAATTAATAAAGGAAAAAAAATAGCTATTATGGGAAAGAGTGGTAGTGGAAAAAGTACCCTGTTACATATTATTACCGGTCTATTGAGTCCCAAAAAAGGAAATGTTTTTTTTGAAGGAAGAAATATAAAAACTTTAGATAAAAATTGGAATTCAAAAATATCTTATGTTTCGCAAAATATTTTTTTATTTAATTCATCTATTATCAATAATATTACAATGTATGAAAAAAAAAATATGATTGATTATAAAAGACTTAAATTAGCACTCAAAATATCAAATTTAGATAAAACAATTAATAATTTAAAAAATGGTATAGAAACTATTATTGGAGTCGATAGCTTAAATTTTTCTGGTGGAGAAAAACAAAGAATTGCTATTGCTAGAGCTGTATACAAATTTCCTGAAATTCTAATATTAGATGAGTTTACCAGTGCAATTGACGATGAAACTAAAAATATAATTATAAAAGGGTTGTTTTCAGTTTTTAGTAAAAAAAATATTATATTAATAACTCATGATACCAAGGTGGCAAATAAATGTGATCAACTTTACTTTTTAAAAGAAGGCTATTTAAAAATAAAAAATATTAAATAAATTAAAAAAAAGAATAAAAAATAATATTTTGAAAAAACGTAAAATTCTTATCACGGGTGGCACAGGTTTTATTGGTTATCATTTAGCTAAAAAATGTTTAAAGTTAAATTGGAAAGTTGACAGTATCTCTACAAAATTACCTCCTATTAGGAGAAAATTAAAAAAAGTAAAGTATATAATATTAGATATTTCAAAAAAAAATTTATTTAGAAAATTACCAAAAGATTATGATTACGTTGTAAATCTAGCGGGATATGTTGATCATTCTAAGAGTAACCAGATTACTAAAACTCATTATAATGGATGTAAAAATTTAGCGAATTATTTTTTAAACACAGAAATAAAAAAATTTGTCCAAATTGGATCAAGCATTGAATATGGTAAAGAAAAATCTCCACAAAAAGAGAATAATAAAAAATTTCAAAAAACATCTTCAGTTTATGGTTCAGCTAAACTTTTAAGTACAAAATATTTGTTAAATTTAAAAAAAAGATATAATTTTCCATCTGTTATTTTAAGATTATATTTAATTTATGGTCCGAACCAAGATGCCAACAGAATAATTCCAATTACTATTTTAAATTCTATACAAAATAATAGATTTGATTGTTCCAAGGGTAAACAATTGAGGGATTTTTTATACATAGATGATTTAATAAATGCGATAATTAAAACTTTAAGAAGAAGAAATCTAATTGGTCAAATCATAAATATTGGCTCAGGAAAACCCACTAGTATCAAAAAATTAATTTTAAATATTTGTAGATTAGCAAAAGGGGGGAAACCTCAATTTGGCAAAATATCACTTAGAGGAGATGAGATCGATAAACTTTATCCAAACATTACAAAATCAACTAAACTACTTAATTGGAAACCAAAAGTGAGTTTAAAAAATGGACTTAAAAAAACTATAAAATATTTTAAAACTTGAAATGATAAAAATGAAAATAGGTATTACTGGAGGTTCAGGTCTTTTAGGTAAAATTTTGATAAAAATTTTTAAAAAAAAAAAATTAAAAATTTCTTGCTATAAAAAAGATATCAGAAATATTAAAGATATTAAAAAATGGCTTAAAAAAAATAAAGATATTAATATTGTCATTCATTTGGCGGCTATAGTACCTTTAGATAAAGTTGATAAAGATAAAAAAAAATCAATTGATGTAAATTTAAATGGGACTAAAAATCTTTATCATTCTATAAGTGAACAGAATAGAAAAATCTGGTTTTTTTTTGCAAGCACATCACATGTTTATAAACCAAAAAATAGCCTTTTGACGGAAAAAGATAAAACTTTACCATCAACATTTTATGGAAAAACAAAATTAATGGCAGAAAATTTTTTACTAAAAAATAAGAATAAAAAAATAACTATTTGTATTGGAAGGATATTTAATATTTTTCACAAAAATCAAAAAATACCTTTTTTTTATCCTTCTATGATTGCTAAATATAAAAAAAATAAAAATATAAATAATAAAGAATTAAATTTAAGAACGGGAAATTCAATAAGAGATTTTACAAATGCAGAAAAAATTGCTGAAATAATTTTTAAACTAAGCAAAAAAAAAAGTTGGAGGTATATTTAATATTGGATCAGGAAAAAAGCTTACTTTGTTGAAATTTATTAGGAAACATATAAATAATAAGGTTAAAATTAAAGGGATGGCCAAAGGCGATATGATTGTTGCAAATATTAACAAAATTAAAAAATTATTAATAATTTAATGAAAAAATTATTTTGGAAAAATAAAAGAGTTTTTATAACTGGTCACACAGGTTTTAAGGGGAGTTGGTTGGTTTTAACTTTAAAAAGTCTTGGAGCAAAAGTTACGGGTTACGCATTAGATCCTATTTATAAACAAAATTTTTTTGATAATTTAAAATTATCAAAATTTTTAGAAAATGATTATCGTCAAGATATTCAAAATTTTTCAACTTTAAATAAATTAATTAAACGATCAAAGCCGGATGTAATTTTTCATCTAGCTGCTCAATCAAGCGTTTTAGTAAGTTATGAAAATCCTGATGACACTTTAAAAACAAATGTCATAGGCACCTTTAATCTTCTTCAAGCCATAAGATCTAATAAATCTATTAAATCAGCAATAGTAGTGACTACAGATAAAGTTTACTTAAATGAAGATAAAAAGATAAATTTTAATGAGAGTTCAAAATTAGGTGGATATGATATTTATAGCTCTAGCAAAGCATGTTGTGAGATTATAACTGAGAGTTATAGAAATTCGTTTATAAAAAATCAAAATTGTAGGATCGCCACTGTAAGATCTGGAAATTGTATAGGTGGCGGTGATTGGACAGAGGATAGAATTGTAAAAGATTGTGTTGAAGCATTTATTAAAAAAAAGAATTTGATTATTAGAAGTCCTAATGCAACAAGACCATGGCAACATGTTATGGAGCCAATATTTGGATATTTAAAGTTAGCAGAAAAACTATTCAGTAAAAATGGTGAAAAATATGTTGGCTCATGGAATTTTGGACCGAACAATATTAATTTGAGTGTTTTAAAGTTGGCCCAATTAGGAAAAAAAATATTCAATTCAAAGTCAAAAATCATAATTAAAAAAAATAAAAAAAAAAATAAACACGAAGCTAAATATTTATCGCTTAACTCAAAAAAATCTTTGAAAAAATTAAATTGGAAAGTTTATTTAAAACCAGAAAAATCATTAAAATTAACTTTTGATTGGTTTAAAGTTTTTTACTCCAAAAAAAACAAAACTGAGATCATTAACTACACAAATAAACAACTCCAAAATTTTCAAAAATTGATTAAATATTATTAATTGGGTTTATGAAAAATTATAATTTAGCATACAATACTATTGGATCAAATGATTACAAAGTGATGGAGAGATTTTTAAAAAAAAGAAAGTACTTAAATCAATCTGTATATACAAAAAATTTTGAAAATAAATTTTCTAAATTTCTTGGAACAAAAAACTCAGTTTTTGTAAATTCTGGATCTTCTGCAAATTTGCTAATGGCACAAGTTTTGTTGGAAGGAAGGTTTTTAAAAAATAAAACCGTTGTATTACCAGCGGTATCCTGGTCTACTTCAGTTAGTCCTTTTATACAGTTAGGATATAAAGTAATTTTATGTGATTGTGATAAATATAACTTGGGATTGTGCACATATGATTTAGAGAAAATATGTAAAAAATTTAATCCAGGTTTAGTTTTGATAGTGAATGTGTTGGGTCACGCTAATAATTATAAAAAAATAGAATATCTAAAAAAAAAATATAAATTTGAATTAATAGAAGATAATTGTGAAAGTTTAGGAAGCGGAATAGGTAAGAAAAAACTTGGAACTTTAGGCTTGGCTTCCTCACATTCATTTTATTATGGACACCATATTTCTACAATTGAAGGTGGAATGATATCAACAAAAGATAGAAAATTTTATAATTTAGCTTTAGCTATAAGATCTCATGGTTGGGCAAGAGATATGGAAAAAAAATTTAGATTAAACCTTGAAAAAAAATTCAAAATTGATGAGTTTAAATCATTTTTTACTTTTTATTATTCTGGCTTTAATATTCGTTCTACTGATTTCAATGCCTGTATTGGAATAGAACAGATTAAAAAAATACACCAAATTGCAAAAATAAGACAAAAAAACTTTTTAAGATATAAATCTAATTTAAAATCATTTTGGTTTCAAAAAAGTGATTTAAGTATTTTATCTAGTTTTGGCTATGCTACTTTTGTTAAAAATAGATTGGAAGTTTATAAATATTTAAAATCAAAAAAAATTCAATCCAGACCTTTAATTTGTGGTAACATAGGTCAACAGCCATTTATTAAGAAAAATATCAAAACATTTTTTAATTTAGATAACGCAAAATTTGTAGACAAATATGGAATTTATTTAACTAATCACACAAATTTATCTTTGCAAGATATAGATTTTATTTCTAAAAAATTTTCGAATATAGCTCAACCAATATCCTTTAATGAAAGATAAGTTAAGTAAAAACGAAAATAAAATTAATACTGCTGTTATACTTTGTGGAGGAAAAGGTACAAGGTTAGGACATTTGTCAAAAAAAATGCCAAAATCTTTAGTGCTTGTAAAAAATAAACCAATTATCTGGTACATATTAAAAACATTAAAAAAAAACGGGTTCAATCATTTTATTTTGCCAATAGGGTATAAAGGTAGTTTAATTATAAATTATATTAAGAAATCAAATCAATTTAAGAATTATAATATTGATATTGTTAATACTGGTAAGAACTCACCTATAAGTTATAGAATTTTTAGAATTATAAATTTTATTAAATCAAATAATTTTTTACTCTGTAATGGTGATGCTATATTTGATTTTAATTTAAAAAAAATATTTGGTGATCACGTAAAGCTTAAAAATTCCTATATAACTTTTTTAGGTACCTATGCAAATTTACCTTATGGAACTATTTTAATAAAAAAAGGTTTAGTAAATAGTTTTAAAAGAGATATAGTTTATGACTCAGTTGTTAAATCATACAAAGGAAGTAAAATTTTAAATTATCTTTACTCAGGAATGGCAATTATTAAAAGTAAAAGTTTATCAAAAGAAATACTAAAATATAAAAATTTTGAATTAGGTTTTTACCCTAAAATGATTAAGAACAAAAAGTGTAAATTTAAAAATATTGATGGCTTTTGGAGATCTATTGATAGTATTAAAGACTTAAATCAATTAAATAATAAAGATACAAAATTCAAAATTAATAAAATTTTAAAAAAATTATCTAGGTCAAAAAACTTTTAATTATGTTACTTTCAATATGTATTCCTACATACAATAGACCAGAATATTTAAAAAATTGTCTTACATCAATTTGTGCACAAAAATCTAAAGACTTTGAAGTCTGTATATCTGACAATGCCTCTAAAATAGATACTTATAAAATTATTAAGCCATTTAAAAAAAAACTAAAAATTAGGTATCGCAGAAATAAAAAGAATATGGGACTTGCTATGAATGTTTATAATGTAGCATTAATGGCAAAAGGAGAATTTATATGGTTTTTAGGTGATGATGATTTAGTAACAAATGGCTCAATTATTTATCTTTTAAAATTAATTAAAAGAAATAATAAAATTAATTTTTTTTGGTTGAATTCATATTATCTAGATGTTTCATTTGTGAATAAATTTTCAAAAAAATTCAATATTAAATATTTACCAAAAAATCTTAAAACCCACTCACCATTAAAAAAAGATAAAATTTTAGATTTTTATGATCTGATTGATCATAAGTTATGTTTTGATTATTTAACTGGAATTTATGTATGTTGTTTTAAAAGAGAACTTTGGATGAATAATCTTCATGTTTGTAATCTTAAAAAGATTAAAGAAAAAGGTGTTTTCTCTAATTTTGATAATACAGCTTTTTTTATAAAAGTTTTTTGTGAAGCATTTGGAAATTCAAAAGCCTATTTTTGTTCAAAAGCACTTAGTGTTAACTTAAGTGGTGTAAGAGAATGGAAAGATTTATATCCTTTAGTAGAAATAGTAAGATTGCCAGAGGCTTTAGATTATTATAGATCAAAAGGTCTTGGGTTTTTTAAATATATATATACAAAAAAT
>MDTA01203090.1_pt1 | contig 21337 bp, 19 predicted proteins | sample 811151 | NCBI WGS metagenome assembly MDTA01 (sample SAMN05326648, study PRJNA326480) | marine metagenome | isolation source: seawater | place: Indian Ocean: South | collected 2010 | reverse complement strand
TGCTCTTCGATCTGCAGGGCCCCTCAATTCGTACTGGCACTTTGCCTGAAGCCTTCTCCCTCAAGGAGGGAGACGAGGTTGAGTTCCGATGCCGCGATAGTGACCCCCAAATCCCCTTGTCCACCACGGTCAACTACAGCGGAATTATTGAGGATGTCGCCGAGGGTGACTCCCTGCTGGTTGATAATGGAAGCATGATCATGAGGGTAAAAGCGATCGACGAGGATCGAATCACCTGCACGGTAAGAACCGATGGTCAGCTAGGATCGAGGCGCCATATCAACCTGCCTGGGGTCAGACTGAACTTGCCTGCCCTCACCGAAAAGGATCGGGCCGACATCAAGTTGGCCGCGGAGTGCGATGCGGACTTCATTGCGGGCTCCTTCGTACGGGACGGAGAGCACGTGCGGGAGTTACGGGCCGAGATCGAGCAATCTGGAGGCCACGCCCAGATCATCTCAAAGCTGGAAGACCAGGAGGCAATCAAACACCTAAATGACATAGTACAAGCGTCTGACCTCGTGATGGTGGCCCGGGGGGATCTGGGAATCGAGGTCCATATTGAGGAATTGCCCATCATCCAGCGGCGAATCGTCAAACGATGTCACGAACTTGGGCGTCGAGTCATTGTGGCCACCCACCTTCTCGAGTCCATGATCGACAATCCTACTCCCACAAGGGCCGAGGTTACCGACTGTGCCAATGCTGTTTATGAAGAGGCGGACGCCCTGATGGTATCCGGGGAAACCTCCGTCGGACGCCATCCTCGCCGCTGCATTGAAGTCCTCGACCGCGTGGCTCGCAGAATCGAACGTTCTGGAGGACTCGGATATGCCCGAGATGCGGACCTCCCCACCAAACGACAGAGAGCCGTCAAAGCCGCCGTCGGCCTTGCTGACTCCATCCCGGATGCCGCTCTTGTCGTCTTTACTCGAAGCGGCGCCACTGCACACCAAGCTGCCCTTCTCCGGCCGCGGGGTCCGATCTATGCCTTTACTCCGGACGCGAAAGTCTGTCGAGGTCTCTCCCTCTCACGTGGAGTTCGCCCCTTCGTAATACCGTTTCAGGAAAAACCCCGGGAAACGATCGCTGGAGCAATTACTACCCTGCGCAACCGCCGTGACATACCCGCAGGGACTCCCCTCGTGATCTTTTCTGATACCTTTCAAGTTGAGAAGGCGGTTGACTCCATCCTCCTCGAACACGCGTGAGGACCCGCCCTCCCCGACATCTCAGTCCGCCTTCAGGCTGAACTCTCACCTTCGGACTCGACCTTTCGCACGAATGCCACTTCCTTGACCCGGCGCTCGTCAGCCTCGGTAACTTCAATCTGATAGTCTCCTGCTCCGACTGTATCTCCGACGATCGGGAGGCGCCCAAGCTTGGCAGAGAGGTAGCCGCCTATCGTTGTCGCCTCGACCGCCTCGAGGTTCGCAGAGGCCACATGAGCTCCCAGCTCACTCAGCGGCAGGGACCCAGATATCAGAATGCGATCGCTGTTCGAGACCATGGTCTGCTGGGGCTCAGCATCAAATTCATCGCGGATATCTCCCACCAGTTTTTCAAGCACGTTATCGAGAAATACGACTCCCATGGGATCGCCAAACTCGTTCACGACCAACGCAAGGTGAGACCGCTCCCTGAGAAAGAGGGTCAGCAGAGTATCCAGACGCATGGCCCCTGGAACAGTAGGCATATCGCGCCGAAGCTCACGGAGGTCCAGCTCCGCATCATCTGAAACCGCAACAAGATCCTTCAAGTGAATCATCCCGAGAGTGCGATCGAGATGCCCCTCTACCAGCGGGAAGCGCGTATGCTGTGTCTTGATCGCACGGGAAAGGTTACTCTGAGGCGTCTCCTCGAGATCGAAGACAATCACCTCACCTCGCGGAATCATGACGTCGAGCACCTTGAGCTCGTTCAATTCAAGCGCCTTAATGAGGATTTCACGCTCCGTAGTGGTCACCTCTGCGTGCTTCTCGCTCTCCTCGACAAGCTGAGCAAGCTCTTCTGCGCTGTGAACCTCATCATGGCCTGTAGGATCCACCTTGAAAAACCGGCGTAAAATCCATCCAGCTGATCCGTTGATGATCCAGATAGCCCATCCGAAGCTCCAATAAAACCAATGCAGCGGCCGAATCAACCAGAGCGTCGTGGGCAGCGCCTTGCGGATGGCAAGAACCTTTGGAACCTGCTCCCCTACTACCACATGGATATACGAGAAGGACGCCGCAGCGATCACGAAGGAAATAACTCTGATCGCCACCGGGTGCCATCCGGTTTCGTGGAGGAGAGGAGCAACCAGCTTAAAGACCAGCGGCTCACCGAGCATGCCAAGCACGAGTGAGGCAACTGTGATTCCGAGCTGACCTGCGGAAAGGTATCCGTCCAGTTTCGCGAGAGCTCTCAGAGCGAGATGCGAGTCACGAGCACCTTTGGCTTGCGCCTCAAGGACCTGACTTTTCCGCACTTTAACGAGAGCGAACTCCACAGCCACGAAAAACGCATTGAGAACCAGGAAGATGAAAATCCCCGCAAGATACAAAAGAAGCTCATTCCAACCGGGAAGACTCGTCGGAATCTCGGAGCCACTCGCTAACACAAATTGGATGGACGAACTCATGAGGGGTAAACCCTACAATTTTTCAAAAACACCTTCGTCTCGTTTTTCGAGGACGGTGAATCCGGCATTCTTAGCTGCCTTTGCAGAAAAAGGTTTTGCCACTCGAGGGGAATGAACCCGGCTGACCACTTTGCGGACCGGATTCTTGCACAGAGGACAGAATTCCAGCGCGGGCCGTTCTACGGGTCGTCTCAACTCGAAACCACGAGAGCAGCGAACACAGCTCTTGGACGGATCACCAGGGTTTTCAGATAGATACTCGTAAAGGGGCATCTTGAGAGCGGTCGGCAGGGCTGTATTACCACTGCAATTCGAACCGCAGGAGATAGCCTACCAGCTGGACTTTGTCACGCCGGGAATCAGCCCTGCTGATGCCATCTCGCGGAAGGTGATCCGAGAGAGCCTGAAGCGACGAAGAAAGGCCCTGCGGCGACCAGTCACCTCACAGCGATTGACCACGCGAGTGGGGCTTGCATCCCTTGGCAGCATGCTGAGACCGACATAGTCCTTCTCCTTCTTCAGCTTGTGCCGAAGGTCCTTGAACTTCTCGACAGTCTTCTGCTTGCGCTTGTTTCGCTCTATCCAGCACTTCTTTGCCATGGGAGGGGGGGTCTTACGTGGATTCTGGGCCGATTCAAGGGTTTTTTACCCCGCGAGGCCATTTGACAAGGGGAGAAGCTAGGAAACAAGCCTCTCCGGCACCATTTCCTGAAGATTCCTCTGCACTCGTTACTTGCAACAGGGATCGTGCGGCGTAGTTCTAGGACTATGAGCGATACTCGCCTAGAACGAGACTCCATGGGAGAAATGCCGGTCCCCGCAGAGGCCCTCTATGGAGCTTCCACCCAGCGGGCGGTCCTAAACTTTCCGATTTCCAACGAACCCGTGGAATCGGGTGTCGTGCATGCTTTTGGCCTGATCAAATGGGCTGCTGCGCGTGTCAACGGCGAGCTGGGCCATATCCCTGCGGATAAAACTCCCCTCATCGAGCAGGCCGCACGGGAGGTCTATGAGGGAAAACTCGATGATCAATTCCCCGTTGATGTCTACCAAACGGGCTCGGGCACCTCGACCAATATGAATGCCAACGAGGTAATCGCCAATCGCTGCGCACAAATAGCCGGGGTAGAGATCGATGCGGACAGGGAGACGAAACCCGTACACCCCAACGATCATGTGAACCAGGGGCAGTCATCGAATGATACCTTCCCCACCGCGATGCACATCGCCGCAGGGGTGGCCCTCAAGGAGGATCTTCTCCCGGCCCTGACCGCACTCCGCAACAGCCTTCAGGCGAAGGCCTCGGAATTTCATGAAGTGCTCAAAATCGGACGCACGCACCTCATGGACGCCACTCCAGTCCGTCTTGGGCAGGAATTTGGCGGTTACGCCATGCAACTTACCAGAGCCACAGACCGGGCACACAAGGCACTCAAGGCCCTTCACGAACTAGCACTAGGAGGAACAGCGGTCGGGACAGGATTAAACTGCCATCCAGACTTTCCTCCGAGAGCAATTGCCTTCATCGCAGAAAAGACAGGTATCGAGTTCCGAGAAGCCGAAAATCATTTTGAGGCCCAGTCAGGAAAAGATGCCCTCGTTGAGTGCCATGGACACCTCAACACAATCGCAGCCAGTCTTTACAAGATTGCTAACGATATACGGCTCCTTGGCTCAGGTCCTCGATGCTCAATTGGTGAAATCTCACTCCCGGCAACTCAGCCCGGATCTTCCATCATGCCGGGCAAAGTCAATCCAGTCATGAGCGAAGCCGTCACCATGGTCGCTGCCCGTGTCTTCGGCAATCATTCTACTGTCACCTGGTGTGGCGCGAATGGGCATTTCGAGCTCAACGTGATGATGCCCGTGATGGCAAAATGTGTTCTGGAAAGCATCCGTCTCCTCACAAACGTCTGCGGTATTTTCAGGGAAAAGTGCGTTGAGGGGATCGAAGCTCAGGTCGACCGGTGTAACGAGCTCATTGAGTATTCACTTTCCATGGTGACCTCATTGGCACCCGTTATTGGCTACGACAAGGCCAGCAATATTGCCAAAGAGTCCGTGGAATCCGGAAGAACGGTCCGAGAATTGTGCTCCGAACGCCTTGAAGAACTTGGCCTCACCGAAGACCAGCTGAATTCCGCTCTCGATGCCGGAAAAATGGCAGGTGACTAAGGCACCCAATTCCCTTTTTAGTGCATGAAACGCTCGAAGGGGCCGTCCCTTCCTCGAAATCGTCGCAATCTGAATTTCATTTCCCTCCCGGGCGCAGGAAGCTGAAAGGCAGCAGCAGGAGAGGCAGTAACAGCAGAAGCCATGGGCTGAGTCCAGCCCGGCGAAACTGAGCAGGATCCCCATCGACGCACGCGAGTTCCACCGAGAGGTAATGGGGGCTCCGCTGGATCTTTCGACTCGGTTTCTGCCAATCCTGTGAACGACAAAGGTCGCCTCCCAGAGTCACATTGACTTGCGGATAGGCAATCTCGCTCCGAGTGAGATCGAGTGACAGCCTTGGGTTTACCGGAGCCAACAACAGCTGGTCTCTCTGATCGTGACGACAATCGAGGGCTGACCCCGGGAGCAGAGGTTCCGAGTCTACTGAAAGGCTCGCGCTTACGGCGTTGAGGGAGAGAAGCAGAACGCATGCTGCAAAGGAAAAGTTTGTTTTCATGAGCCCGGAGCAGTTGAAGGAACAAGGCCATCAGAGCTCGGACATTATCAGTGCATATGAATATTTTTTTTGTTCGGATTCCCGGCCTTTTTGCCTGTCCGAAATAGCTTGGCTCCCCATCGGCAAACTGCCCTTGAAAGGACGCAAAAAAAAGGCATCGAGCCAGTTTTTCTCCTTCAGAAAAAACCTCCGACACTCTTTAGGAAAGCCCCATTTTGATTAGGTTCCCAAGATCAAAAGGCACTCTAATTAACTTGGGAAAGTGTATCTTTCTGCACCACGAGAAGCGGCATCTTGGCATTCTGAAAATCCATCAATCTACTTTTTCGCCCACGAATCGCGCAGACCGATGGTCCGGTTGAAGACGGCTTGCGACCCCGGAAGATGATCGCGCGAATCAGCGCAAAAGTATCCCAAACGCTCAAACTGACAGACGAAACCCGGTGCCTCTGCGGCCAACCCGGGCTCTAGTTTCACATCCTTAATGACTTTGAGCGAATTGGGATTGAGAACCGACATGAATCCACCCTCCGCGGTCTCTGGACTCTCATCATCAAAGAGGCGATCGTATAGACGCACCTCAGCGTTTTCCGCTTCAGAGGCATTGACCCAGTGAATCGCTGCCTTGCAGATAACCCCTTCAGGGGGAGACTGCCCGATCGTATTTGCAATAAACTCCACGTGAACTTCGGAGACTTCGCCAGTGGTGGAATCGATTTCATGACCGACGTACTGCACGATATATCCACCCCTGAGGCGAACTGCCCGGCCAGGGGCAAGACGAAAATATTTCTTCGGAGCTTCTACTACAAAGTCGTCCCGCTCTATCCAAAGCTCACGCCCCAAGGTCAGCTTCCGAGAGCCTGCGGCGGCGTCTTCCGGATTATTCTTCGCTTCGACTTCCTCTCCTTCACCAGCTTCCATATTGACCAGCACCAGCTTGAGGGGATCAAGAACTGCCATCCGCCGGGGCGCATCCCGGTTCAGTAATTTTCTCACCTCATTTTCGAGCCTCGCCACATCTGTAATTCCCTTGAACTTTGTGATTCCAACATCTGTGCAGAAATTACGTATTGCCTCGGCGGGAAAGCCGCGACGCCGAACACCTGACAGCGTGGGCATCCGGGGATCATCCCACCCATCCACTTTTTGCTCCTCCACGAGCTGAAGGAGCTTTCGTTTACTCACAACCGTGTAATTGAGGGTCAGCCGTGAAAACTCAATCTGCCGAGGCACTGCTGGCACCGGACAATGCTCAATAACCCAGTCATAGACAGGCCGATGAACCTCAAATTCCAGCGTGCAGAGCGAGTGGGTAACGTGCTCATGAGCATCCTCAAGAGGATGGGCGAAATCATACATTGGATAAATGCACCACTTGTCTCCCGTATTATGGTGATCCTCATGCAGGACCCGATAAATAATTGGATCTCGCATGTGCATGTTGGGCGAAGCCATGTCAATCTTGGCCCTTAAGACAGCCTCTCCGTTGCCAAAGTCACCGGACCGCATTTTTTTGAAAAGAGTCACATTTTCCTCAACTGGTCTGTCACGATAAGGCGACTCTCTACCCACTTCAGCCACGGTTCCATGAGCGGCACGGATCTCATCGGGAGATTGCTCATCCACGAAGGCCTTTCCCTGCTCAATCAAATGCATGGCACAATCATAGAAAAACTCAAAATAGTCGCTGGCGAAATAGATGTGCTTCCCCCAGTCGCAACCAAGCCACTTCACATCCTCCTGAATGCTATCAACATACTCCTGCTCTTCCTTGGACGGGTTGGTATCATCAAACCGCAGATGAAATTCTGAACCCGTGGCGGAATTCTCCTGGGCGATTCCCCAGCCAAGACAGATCGCCTTGGCGTGTCCAAGGTGCAGGTAGCCATTGGGCTCTGGAGGAAACCGAGTTACGATTTTATCATGCTTTCCGCTCGCCAAGTCCTGCGAGATGATCTCACGAATAAAGTCACGCTTAATTGATGGATCATCCTCGCTCATGATTCCGTCTCTATCGAGGCAAGCTTATCAAAAAGTACGCGGTTGAGACGAATCCCTCCCTCAAAATTCTCGACCGCGAAGTTCTCATTGGGAGAATGGATCTGACAATCGGGAAGAGCGAGACCCAACAATAACGTATCAACGCCAAGAACCTCCTTGAAGTCTTGGATGATCGGGATGCTTCCTCCCTCCCGGATCAGGACTGGATCAGATCCAAAAGTCTCACTGAGTGCCTGCTGGGCAGCTTTGCCGTGGGCCGAGTGAGGATCTGTGTAATAGGCCTGCCCATGATGCCCCCGGGTCAACTCCAGGGACACTCCCTCCGGACAATGCTTTCGCAGGTGAGCCTCAACCTTTTCCATCACGTCCACAGGGTCCTGGTGGGGAACGAGCCGGAAAGAAAGTTTTGCAAAGGCCTCCGCAGGCAAAACAGTCTTTGATCCTTCACCCTGATATCCGCCCCAGATTCCATTTACCTCAGCCGTGGGACGGGCCCAAAGCCGCTCGGCGGAGGTGTAGCCACTCTCTCCATACGTGGAAGGTGACCCCGTAACCTTGAGCAAATCTTCCTCTCCCATACCAGGGACCGCACTCCACATCTCACGTTCCCATTCCTCAAGAGCAGCAACATCGTCGTAGAACCCCTCTATTGCCACACGTCCGTCGTGATCATGCAGGCTCGCCACCAGCTGCCCAATTACCGTGGCAGGATTTGCCACTGCCCCACCGTAAACACCCGAGTGAAGATCACGAGCTGGCCCCCGCACCGCAACCTCACAACACGTGATTCCACGTAAGCCGTAGCCAATGGTTGGCACACCCGGAGCTACCATTCCCGTGTCAGAAACCACGATGACGTCACAAGCTAGCTCAGCGCGATGCTCCTCAAGAAATGGACGCAGATTTGGAGAGCCTATCTCTTCCTCTCCCTCCAGCAACATGATGAGGTTCACCGGCAATTCTCCACACTCTTCGATCGTTTCCGTGATGCCACAGAGATGAGCGAAGAACTGCCCCTTGTTGTCCGTCGCTCCCCGAGCCCAGATCTTTCCATCACGAATCTCCGGATCGAATGGATCGCTGTCCCATAGGTCAAGTGGATCAACCGGTTGAACATCATAGTGCCCATAGACCAGCACCGTCGGCCTCTTAGAGTCATGCGTGTTGCGCCCAATCACAACCGGATGCCTATCTGTATCATGGATCGCACTCTGCAATCCGGCTGAAGTCATGCGAGACGCCAGCCATTCAGCACAAGCCCTTACATCCGCATCGTGGCGGGAGTCCGTCGAAACACTGGGAAAGCGTAACAACTCAAAAAATTCGTCAATCCAGCGGCTCACAATATTAAGGTGGGTAGTTTAGTTTGTCTTTGTCAGGAATCCGGTGACCTCAACCGACATGCTATTAAAGCTTTCCGCGCACTTCCTTATACTCCTTGATAATCCGCAGAAAATCATAGAGGCCCAAGAGGAAGAGGAAAATAGCGAGAAAGGCACATCCCGCCCAATAAAACAGAAATCTGAGCGGTGCCTCTTCCAGCCAGGAAGCAAGAGGCCAGTTTCCGAGCGCGAACACTGCGAGGAGTGCCACGATCGTATAGAAAATAATTCTCCTCCGGGTCTCACGAAGCTGCAGGAAAGCCCTTGCCGCAATTATGGCAAAAGAAAACCAGCTCATCTTCCTGCGCATTGAAATCAGCATCTCCCGGGATCCCGCCGAGGTCAAATCCAGAGAAGGCCCTCTCAATCGTTATCCGCCCTCCCAGCCACGGGTTCATTTCATCCGCTTCTGCTCAAAAGCATACCCCATGGAGAGAAGGCGAGCTTCCGAAAATTGAGGTCCCATGAAGGATAATCCAACCGGCAAACCATCTGCCCTTCCCATCGGCACTGTGAGATGAGGATATCCAGATACCGCTGGAAGCGTCGTACATGCCCCCTGAAATTCGTCCCCTCCCTCAAGATTGACTGGAAACGCCCTCCCCGTAGTCGGAGCAATCAAGGCCACACATTGATGTTCATCTAGGAGCCGGTCAATCCCTTCCCTCCCCGCCAGCCGCCTGGCCTCTGCCACAAGTCCCGGCAGTTCCGGATCTTCCCCACCTTTAGTTCCCTCCGATTTCTCAAAGATATCCTGCCCGAAATGGGGCATAACTACTGAAGCGTGGGATTTGTTGTATGCGATGATATCCGCAAGGGTCCTCGTAGTGACAGAAGGAGGCCGTCCTGAAAGATACACATTCAGGTCTCGCTTAAATTCCCGGAGAAGGATCTCCCACTCAAGCTGGCTGATTCTTCTCAGGTCTGGAAGCTCATCGATCTCAACCAGCACTGCCCCCGCCTGCTCCAGAGTTCTCCGGGCAGCGGCAAAGGCGGCTGAAACCGAGTCATCATACATTCCGCAAAGAGGAGTAAGAACCCCGAGTTTAAGCCCTTCAAGAGCTCCCAGATCCAGAGAATCCTCATAATGCGTCGAACCCTCTCCAGCCATCGCACTTAAAGCCACAGCCGCAAGTCTCACAGTGCGAGTCATCGGACCAGGGGTGTCCTGACTCTCCGAAATCGGAACAATTCCATCACACGAAAGCAACCCAACCGTTGGTTTCAGCCCAACGACACCGCACATTGCCGCCGGACAGGTAATTGATCCATCTGTCTCGGTTCCGATCGCAATGTCTACGAGTCCGGAGCCCACAGCCGCTCCACTCCCCGAACTTGACCCACATGCGCTGCAGGAAGCATCAAAGGGGTTGGTTGTCAGGCCACCTACACTGCTCCATCCGCTCGTTGACGCTGTCGACCGGAAGTTCGCCCATTCCGAAAGATTCGCTTTGCCCGCAATAAGAGCTCCTGCACGCCTCAAATTTGCAACCACCGGAGAATCTTTTCCTGCATGATTATTCAGCAGTGCTCGCGAGCCCGCTGTAGTGGGCATTCCTTTTACATCTATATTGTCCTTCACCAAGACCGGGACACCATGAAGAGAGCCGCGTTCTGGCATCAATCCAATCGTGTCCAACTGCCCCTGCAGATCCGGAGAGATCGCAAGAATTGCGTTGCAGTGATCGTTCTGCTCCAACCTCTCAAGCACTAAGCTCCCGAGTAAGGGCTCAGCCTCTTCCACTACGTTCCTTTTAAAAAGGCCGGCCACCAGAATAGCAAGGAGGACAACAAACCACGCCAGCACCATGTATTTCAGAAGCCACCTCAAGAGGCCAGCAACTGTCACTGGTCGGGAGGCATCACTCCTCACGAGAAGACTCACAAAATCACACCGAAACTTCCGCGGAGGCCACTCTCAGCAACCTACTCGGCAGGAGATTCCTTACTCTCAGGAGCAGCCTCAGGAGCAGCACTTTCTGCTGCCTTTTCCTCAGTCATCTCAGGAGCGACCTTTTTTGCTGCTTTCTTTGCAGCCTTCTTAGCTGCTTTCTTGGCGGTTTTTTTCACCGCTTTCTTTGCCGTCTTCTTTGCAGCCTTTTTTGCTGCTTTCTTCGCCGCTTTCTTGGCAGACCCACTCTTACTCCCTGAAGACTTCTTCAGAGCGATATTCGATTTGGTTTGCTCCCGCCTCCGTTTGAAATACTGCTTTCGGCGTCGACGTTTCTGAACCTTGTTATACTGCTTACCCATAAGGTGGGTACGGCCTAAGCGTCTGCCAGCCAGCTTTCAAGATAAATCTCGCCCCAATTTGCTACTTCATGCCCGGTCTCGTCATAAAACCCCGCTCCCGGATCTTTCATGGCCATGACTGGGTCTACGCCTCCGAAATCAAAAAATCCTTCGGTAATCCTCAACCTGGGGAGGTAATTTCCCTCAAGGATTTCAAAGACAAACCCCTTGGGAGTGCGATCTATAACCCAAAATCTCAGATTGTAGCGCGCCGTTTTTCACGACGAAAACAGGAACTCGATAAGGATTTCTTCCTTCGGCGCCTGAAACTCGCATTTTCCCTCCGGGACAGGCTCCCCGTCGACCCTTCCCTTTGCCGCCTCGCCTGGAGCGAGTCCGACGGCCTCCCTGGGCTCATCATAGACCGATATGACCGCAGCCTTGTCATCCAGACTCTTACTCTCGCAATGGATCAGCGAATCGACCTTATTGTCGAGGTCGTACAGGAGCTCCTTTCGCCGGAATCCATCGTAGTGCGTAATGATTCCCCGATGCGGAAGGCTGAGGGACTGGAGCCGTCTAATTTTATCGCCGTGGGCAACGATCCGGATCCGGTTACCCTGGAGCACAAGAATCTAAAATTCAAATCTACCCTGCTTACCGGGCAGAAAACCGGACTCTACCTAGATCAAATCGATACCTACAACAAAGTCTCGGAACTGGCAGAGGGCAAACGGGTCATGGACTGCTTCAGCAACCAAGGCGGATTCGGGCTCGCATGCGCCCGCGCCGGAGCTGCTAGCGTCACCTGTGTCGACATTTCAGGCGAGGCTGTTTCCGCCGCCACCCACAATGCCGAACTCAACAACCTGGAGATTCGCGCGATCGAGGCTAACGCTTTTAACTACCTGAAGAATTGTGATGAAACCTTTGATCTCATCATTCTTGACCCTCCCTCTTTCACACGCAGCAAAAAGGCTCTCAATGATGCGATGCGCGGATACAAGGAGATTCATCTCCGAGCTCTCAAGCTTCTCAACTATGACGGCTACCTTGCTACCTTCTCCTGCTCACACCATGTAACCCGGGAATTGTTTCTCAACAACGTGCGTGATGCTGCAGTAGATGCGCGCCGGACATTGCGCCTGGTCGAATCCTACAGCCAGCGTCCAGACCATCCCATCCTCCCCACCATACCAGAAACAGAGTATTTAAAGGGGTTCTGCTTTCAGCTTCTTCCAGGAAGATGAAACCAAGGCACCTCATCATCGCCTTGGTGATTCTTACGATCCTTGGGACGTCCTTCCTTCTTTGGAGATCAAGCCCCGAGCAAACTGTAAAACGGCAAGCCCACCGCCTCCTCAACTGCCTCGAGAAAAGCGCCCTGAGCAGGACAACACCCAGTGAGAAAGCGGACCTTCTCGTAGATCTCCTCGCCCGCTCCTTCAAGGTTCAAGCTCCCTACCCGGTAGATTCCGGCAGCTTCAATCATGCTCAGGCAGCACAATCGCTAAGAGACTTTCATAACAGCGTGATGTCCTGTGCAATCAGCAGAGACAACCCACTCGTCCATTTTGAGTCGGACAATAGCAGTAGCTACGAAGTGGCACTTTCGGTCGAAATCAACCTTGGTCCCCGGCGTCAGCATCACCTGAGATACAAATGTCTGATTGAATTTGTCAGGGACGAAGAAGAGTGGCTTGCCCGGGAGATCATCCTGAATCCCATGTAACCTGCTTCCTATACGTCGGAAAGTTGCTCTGGAACGCCTCATTAAGGGCTTTTCGACTGTTGAACTCCCTTTCCTACCAAAATTCCTTGGCAAACCGGAGGAATTCATCCAAGTTCCGCCGCCCCACGCCAATCAGGACATGGTAGCTCTCAGACTTACACGCAAAGGCAGCAAAGATAGGCCCTACTACAAGATTGTGGCTGTTGACAGCCGCAAGCGCCGGGACGCTCGCTACATCGAGCAAATCGGAACCTATGATCCGCTCCTGCCAGGAGCGAACTATACTCTGGATCTGGAGAAAGCAGACGGATGGATCAGCAAGGGGGCCCAGCCCTCAGAAACCGTAGCCAGCATAATCAAGAAGGCACGGAAGGTCAGTGATGCCGCCAGTGAGGTGTAACCCTTCTCGCTGAACGCCCCCCGCAGCCCGCTCTAGCGCCGCTCTACCTCGGGAGTCCTCTCATTCCCTGAAAGGCTCCATGGACTACCAGAACAAGGTCAGTCCGGGGCTGCTGAATCGCCGCTGGACCTGTGTGCCCTGATGCCATTCTACGTGGCCATCCATGAATCCAAGGTGAACACCTTTGAATTTCTCATCTTCTTCAAAATTACCAAGACGCTTGCTGTTCCACACAACGGCTAAGTCAACCCAGAGGATAGGATAAGCTACCTTCTGCCCAGTTCGGGAGGGAGTAAACCGGTAGGTCTCATCGTCCTCATTATACACATCATCGCGAATGCGCGCCCACTCCGCGGGCTCCGGTGGAACAAACTCACCATTCCCGGTCCAGACCGGATCATCAATGACGCATGCGTACGAGAAAAAGGAGGACGATCCTTCATCTACTCCACCATAATTCCACAGGTCCATGTCGTTTTGACTCCGATCCTTTCCCTCCGTCGTCCATCGCTTGTTCGCTGCGTTATAGGCCAGGTCACGGGTGATCCCATTCTCTTCTCTCCACTCCCAGCTAAACCAAAAGGGAAGACCCCCGGTGTCGGTTGTAAAGTGAGCCCTGGGGAAGATCCCATTGTTATCACCAGCTCCTGCCAGGGAAATTGCACTTAACTGTTTGATGTCCGATATGGATCCCGCCTTGTGGGCAGCAGTCGTAATCTTACCAACTCCAACGAAAGTGAGCGCCCCCAGTGTCAGGATGATGGCGACAACAACCAAGACTTCGATCAGGGTAAATCCTCTTCTTGCTCGCACTGTGTGTTTCACGTTCATGGGGTGGCGGTATGAGGCACCGTCGATCCCGAGTTGTCAAACTCAAGAACATCACAGGAGAAATCTGTAACGTCACACGCCCACACAGCCGCTTGGAGCAACATCTAAAATAAGGCTATTCTCTCTCATTATCGGCACTTTTTACCCCTAAAAACTATCCTGATCGGGATCATGAACAATCTCTAGAGGCCCATAGCACGCGTGGATTGGTTTACAAATGCCCCCCGGCACGCTAGACGGACCGAGCATGAAATTACGTGGCATAATCTCCTCCATCATTCTCGCTCTGGCTCTTGTTGGCTGTAATCAGGAAAAACCCGCAGAATCTCCCCAAGATCCCTCCGCGTCCTCGGCACAGAATAACCCTTCTCAAGAGACTCCTGCCACCGAACCTGCCGCCGAACCTGCTGCCGAACCTGCTGCCGAACCTGCCGCCGAACCTGCCGCCGAACCTGCCGAGACTGCTGAAAAGGCTGCTCCCAACCCGGCCACGGAAAGCACTGAAACAAGCGCTCCCGCCGATCAGCCCGCAGGACCGCGCGTTACATTCGAAACCTCCGAAGGTTCATTCGTGCTTGAACTTGACGCAGTCAATGCCCCCATCAGCACCGAAAACTTTCTCAGTTATGTCAATGATGGGTTCTACGATGGCACCATCTTTCACCGAGTCATTGATGGATTCATGATCCAAGGGGGAGGTTTCGAACTTATCGATGGTAAGGGCTCGCAGAAGGAAACAAAAGCGCCCATCAAGAACGAGGCCAAAAACGGCCTGAAAAACCTCCGTGGCTCTATCTCAATGGCCCGCACCAATAATCCAGACAGCGCAACTTCCCAATTTTTTATTAACGTCGTGGACAACCCCGGTCTCGATCCAAAAAGCGCAGTTAATCCTCAGGGATTCAGTCCCGATGGCTACGCCGTTTTTGGAAAAATCGTCGATGGAATGGAAACCATCGACAAGATCAGGCAAAGCGAAACCGGTGTGAAACGTATGATGGTAAGAGCCCCAAGTGGCGAACTCATGGAGAATCCCATGTCGGATGTTCCGCTCCGAAACGCGATCATTAAGAAAGCCTCCGTCACTCAATCCAAGTAAGACGACTGGCAACAGAGTTTCCACATTATGCCGTGGCTTCTTCCTATCGTAGCCTACCTTGTTGGATCCATTCCCTTCGGAGTCCTCATCGCGAGGTCCAAGGGAATTGACATCCGCAAGCATGGATCCGGAAACGTAGGAGCCACCAACGTCTTTCGAATCGTTGGTAAGGGATTCGGAATCTCTTGTCTCCTGTTGGACTTTCTAAAGGGGTTCATTCCTGTTCTCGTTGCCACCAATCTCCTCCAGGTTGCAGGAGCAGAGCCGGCGGTTTCCATTCCCTTTCTTTCAAACCCGACCGAACTATTTCCAGCAGATCAGCAACTCTACGTCCACACTCTCCAGGTTGTCACCGCACTTGCCGCAATCATGGGGCACAACTACTCACTCTTTCTCAGGGGAGGAGGAGGAAAAGGCATTGCAACCTCAGCGGGGGTTCTCGTGGCCCTTCTTCCTACCGTATTTCTTGGCGCGCTCCTCGTTTTCGGTGCCGCCTTCTATTTCACCCGCTATGTCAGTCTCGGTAGTATCATCGGGGCGATCAGCATTCCTGTGTTCGCTCACCTCAACGATCGTTTCCGTCATCTTGACGGCGATCAATCCCTGCCTACCTACTGGGAGTCCGGATCATGGAACAAACCCTTGATGGCTTTCACCGTGGTAGCTGCTTTACTCGCAATCTGGCGTCATCGCTCCAACATCCAAAGAATTCTCGCGGGCACTGAAGACCGCTTGGAAAGTCGAAAGAATATTAAAAACTTAGCGCCTGCGAAACAGTCAGAGGATCCTGATGAACACTCATAATTTTCCAACTGCTCCACGGATTGCCGTAGTGGGTTGCGGATCATGGGGCACGGCCCTCGCCACCCTACTCCTGCCAGCCTCCTCGCAAATGACCCTTGTTGGCCGCAACGAGGACGTTATCGAGGATATTAATACGAGGCACCGTAATGAGCGCTACCTGCCCGGGGAACTACTCGACCCAAGAATCAAGGCCAGTAATGATCTGAGCGTCACAAGAGACGCCGACCTCATCCTTCTTGTGCTGCCAAGCGCGGCCATCCGCTCCACCGCCGAACAACTGGTATCTCTTCAAATAGGCCCAGAAGTGATTCTGACCTCCTGTTCAAAGGGAATTGAGCGCGGAACGGGAAAACGCATGTCCGAGGTTATCTCCGAAATTCTCCCCGATCAGCCACTTGCTGCTCTTTCCGGGCCGAATCATGCCGAGGAAGTTTGCAAGGGCCTTGCCACCATGACTGTCATTGGATCGGCAAACTCCAATGTGAGCGACTATCTTCAAGGACTCCTTACCTCTCCCAGCTTTCGCTGCTACACCTCGGATGACCTCACTGGTATCGAATGGGGGGGCGCCATGAAGAACATCTTTGCTATTGCCTCTGGAATCGCTACCGGCCTCGGACTCGGTGACAATGCCACAGCTGGTCTCGTCACCCGCGGGCTCGCTGAAATGATCCGACTCGGCACAGCGCTAGGAGGAAAACCTGATACCTTCACCGGGCTCTCAGGCGTTGGGGACTTGATCGCTACCTGTTACTCGCACCATTCTCGGAACTTCCGCGCGGGAATTTCAATTGGAGAGGGCAACACCGTGGAAGGGACTCTAAAGGAGGCAGGCATGGTCGTGGAAGGGATTCCGAACTGCCAATCAATCTATGAAGTCGCCCAAAAAAGTGGAGTGCGTACGCCGCTGATCGACTCAATTTACCACGTTCTTTACGAGAACCAGCCTGCCGCGGAAGCCTTGCGGGAACTACTTACGCGAGCTCCTCGTCCCGAAGTGGAGTCTTGATCTTGCCTGCTTCGCGGCTCTCCCTGATACCCTTCAGAAAGCTCCCTCCCCTCTCCCATTCGGCTTCCTCCAAAAAAGCTACGCAGAAGGCCCTCGCTTTAAAGTTTTTACCCGTCTATACCTGATGGTCCGATGAGCGGGGAACATTCGAACGATAACCAATGGCGCAAACTCGCCAGCCAGGTATCAAGCAAGATCAATCTTGCTTGGTGGCTCGATAAACTCTCCACCCCTCTTCTTATTGCTGCCCTAGCCGGCTCTTGTCTCATTCTAATCGCGAGACGAGAACTCACCGACTTCTCTTGGTTTTACCCCTCGATCATAGGGGCCATTATTCTACTCGCCATTGGCCTTCTCAGCTGGTGGCGCGCGCGAGAAAATTTTGAATCCCCGGATCACGCCTTGGTTCGGATGGAGGCCAGCATGAAGATGTGCAACAAGCTGAGTGCAGCCAAGCAGGGCTTGACCCCTTGGCCAGCCATTCCGAAAGTCCTTAATGATGGGACCCGCTGGCGTTGGCCTCGCCTCCTCTCTCCCCCACTAGCGGCACTCATCCTGGTTGGCGCTAGCGTTTTGCTTCCCGTCTCTACCAGAAGTAACGCCGGGGATCTTCCCATGGATGAACCACAGGCGTGGAAAGACCTCGAAGCAGACATAGAATCCCTGACTCAGGAGGAGACTGTGGAAAAGGATTACCTTGAGGAGCTTGAAGAAAGAATCGAGCAGCTGAGAGGTCAGAATCAGGAGGAATGGTATAGCCACTCCAGCATCGAGGCTACCGATGCTCTTCGTGAGATGCATCAGGGTGAGCTCGACAAAATGGAGCGTAACCTCCGCAGGGCTGAACAGGCACTCGAAAGCCTACAGGAAAATTCCGGGGAAATGAGTGATCAAGCCCGAGAGCGTATACTGGACGCCTTCAGTGAGGCCTTAGAGCAGCTCGAGCAGGGAAAAATGAAGCCCAACAGTGAACTCCTCGAAAAAATCAAGGCGCTTGACCCGGAGAACCTGGCTCAATTGGACCCGCAACAATTGGAACAGCTTCGGAAGAGCATGAAGCAGTCTGCCAAAAATTGCGCACAATGCCAGGGTGGAGCCAGCAAGGGACCATCGCAAGACGGAGGAGCCAGTCAGGACTGGCTGGATGATCTCCTCAACGAGGGCTCGGACAATGGGCAACAGCAGGAGAGGGAGGGAGGCAAGGGAGGGGTCAATCGTGGACCTGGTTCGGCTCCTGGCGTACTTGGCCAAATCTCCCCGGACGTGAATTCTGGGGACCTCGAGGGATTACAATCGGAAGATCTTTCCAAATCTCTCCCAGGGGACCTGTTGGAACTAAGGGACAGCAAGCACGATGTCGACAAGACCAAAGTCGGCCTTCGCGCTGGCGGAAATGTTGATAATGAGTCCGAGGGTGGTTCCCGGGTGTGGAAGGAGTCTCTCCTTCCCTCCGAAAAACGGGCCCTGAAGAACTTCTTTAAATAGTATATCCGCGCAACACACTTTCCCCTGAACGCCATGGAGCACGCCTCGGAAACCGAAGTCACCGATGCCGGCAAGCACGTCCGGTCCCTCTCCAATGCCCTGCAGCAGGTTCTTTTTGGACAGGAAGAACTGATCCAGCTCGTCCTTACTGGCATCCTCGCCCGTGGCCATATTCTTCTGGAGGGACTCCCCGGGCTTGGAAAAACGGAGCTGGTGAAGGGACTTTCGCGCATCCTCCAGCTACAGACCCGTCGAATTCAGTTTACGCCGGATCTACTCCCGGGCGACATCACCGGCAATCCTGTCCTGCAGGAAAAAGAAGGCAAACGACAGTTCGTGTTCCAGCCCGGACCCCTCTTCACCAATATTGTCCTCGCTGACGAGATCAACCGCGCCTCTCCTAAGACACAATCTGCTCTCCTCGAGGCCATGCAGGAACGACGAGTCACAGTTCTTGGAGAAAGTCATCAGCTACCCTCTCCCTTTTTTGTTCTCGCTACCCAGAACCCAATTGAGCTTGAAGGGACCTACCCGTTACCCGAGGCCCAACTCGACCGGTTTCTCTTCAAGCTTGAAATCACCCGTAACGATGTCGACACCCTCGAGCGGATCGTCACTGACCGTGACCTCGGCTCCGAACCAGATGTAAATCCCATCATGGAGGCGAGCACATTCATCGATGTCCTTGCTCTCGTCCGGCGAATCTACCTGCCCGATGTGGTAGCCAATTACATCGCCCGTCTGGTGGACGCTACTCATCCTGGACAGTCGGAGTCTTCAGGAAAGATCAAGTTTGGAGCCAGCCCAAGAGCCGCCCTTTCTCTCGCAGCTGCGGCCAAGGCTCGCGCTCTGATGAATGAGCGCACTCACGCCAGCTTTGAAGACGTGAAGTTCATCGCTCCTTCAGTTCTCAGGCATCGCATTATCCTTGATTACAATGCGCGGGTTGAAGGGCTCACAAGCAATGAGATCATTTCTCTCCTCCTCGAAGAAATACCCTTTCAGGCAGGAAAAAATCCTAGGACCCTTCAGCAATCGGCCTCCAGCTGAATTCGACGGCATATGAGGCTCCCTACGGCCATACTTCTGACGCTATTCCTGTTCAGCGTACTCCTTGAAACCGTCAGCGCGCAGGCCGGGGGAATCTCCATCAAGAAGACCTATACCAAACCGGGAGAGCCTCTGATTTCTCTCGAACTGAATTCTCTCATCGAGAGATTACCCGCCTCCGGCTACTACCCGGTCCGAGTCACGATTGTCAACGACGGCCCGATCGATCGCACATGGCAATTCTTCTTCACTTCCTCACGGTCGAATTTTGACCGAGGCAACAGACTCAAGTCGGACTTCACCGTCACTTGCAATGCGACTTCGGTGGCGGGAGTTGATCTGCTCGTCCCGGTCATGAGCATCCTCAATAATCGAAACTCGGGATGGCGCTCGTCTTCCCTGATGGAGCCACTGCGGACCCAACTGGATGTTACCGTGAGGCCCTCGCCTCCCCTTGAAACATCCTGGGCCGATCTCAGAACCGAGATAGCCCGGGGGGCTTCTTCCTTGTGGCCTTCTGTGATCTACAGCGAAGAGATCCAAAATCTGAATGACAATGCCCTGGACAAGGCAACGGCGGATCATCTTTCCGGCTCCTCCTCGCGTGCGCCGAGATCTAGCGTGGAATTTGGAGGACTTTTTCTCGCCAAGTCCATGCCGGACGATTGGCGTGCCTACATCGGCTACGATGCATGTATCCTGACAGACAAGGAGTGGAATGAGCTACCAGCAGGCGCTCGCAACGCCCTACGCAAATGGAATCGACTCGGAGGCTCTCTGATTATCTATACCACCAACCCAGCCACTGATCTCAATACCCTTGGTTTTGGCCGAGACACGACGGGACCGCCCGTTACTGACCCGGGCTGGGGTACAACCATTCTCAGGCCATTTCCTAGTGATGGTCTTCTCGAGGCGCCAGAGGTCGTACAACTTGTTGTCGATGCCGTGAAGAAAACAGGCGGACCAAGAATCTCAGACCCGAGAGACAACTTCCGTTCGAGCTGGAAACTCCAGGACGCACTTGGAATAAAAACATCTCAGCTCATTCTCGTCATCATCGTCCTTGTTGCCTTCGGAATTCTCGTCGGGCCAATAAACCTTTTCGTCTTCGCCCGGGCAGGAAAACGGCATAAGCTGTTTATCTCAACCCCTCTGATCTCTCTCGGCGCCAGTATCATCCTGCTCGGCCTGATCCTGCTTCAGGACGGCTTTGGTGGCTACGGTAAACGCCTTATTCTTCAAGAGATTGGCCCGGGCAACACAGCCTACATCTCGCAGGAGCAGATTGCCCGCACCGGAGTCCTCCTGAATACCAGCTTCACCACCAGCGAACCCGGTTACCTGACTCCACTGACGATAGGAGAATCGCGCTGGGCTCGGATCACCGAGAGTAATGACGGAGGAAATGGGGTCTTTAATGTCGAGCTGACCGAAACCGGACTGGCCGCAACTGGTGATTGGTTTAAAAGCAGTAGTGAGCATGGTCATCTCTTAGAGACGGTTCGGCCGTCCCGGGAACGAATCTCCCTTGTCGGTAACTCTGACAACCCCACCATCAACTCCACTTTCGGTTTCATGCTCGAAAAGGTATTTTTTCGGGATCTGACTGGCCAGCTCTGGACCACATCTGACATACAACAAGGGCGGAACACATCAATGACCCCGGCTGAAGAGACTGAATTCGCCCCTTGGTTCAATGGGCTCCAGCAGCGCTTCGGGCCGCGAAACCGGGCACGCCTCGATCTTGCCCGGAACCGTCGAGGGTATTTCTTCGGTTTTGCTCCCGAGACAGAAGGAATCAGTAGCCTCACGAGCATCGATTGGGAGACAACCTCAACCTTTGTTACCGGGCAGCTCTTCCCTGGAAACCGCTCCAATCCATGACCCTCTAGCTCTGCTCGCGTTCATGTCTGCTGCAATATCAGTTCGAAATCTCTTCCGTTATTTTGGCGCTCTCAAGGCCGTCGATGGGATTTCCTTCGACATTCCACACGGCTCGGTATGTGGCTTTG
>MDTA01204021.1_pt1 | contig 21344 bp, 29 predicted proteins | sample 811151 | NCBI WGS metagenome assembly MDTA01 (sample SAMN05326648, study PRJNA326480) | marine metagenome | isolation source: seawater | place: Indian Ocean: South | collected 2010 | reverse complement strand
TATCACTTAGTATGAATGGATTTGGTAAAAAACTTTTAATTGATGGATCAAGAAAATTTTTGACATCTTCTTTCTTAATTTTTCTTATAGATAATAGTTTTGAAGTTATTTCATCGAGGAAGAAATTATCTTTAAAAAAAACAACATCTTCTTGGTTATACTTCTTCAAAATCCAATTTTTGCTACTAACAGACAGCAAATTCATTTATTATATATATTAGTAATAATTTTATTAATATTTTTACTTTTGTGAAGAGCAAAAGTCGTTACTTCATACTCATTGCCTAAATCTTTTACTCCTTTAGATAGATCACCTGATGTGACTCCTGAAGCACAAAATATCACATCGCCTTTTATCATGTCATCAATGTTATATTTCTTTTTAAAATCTTTTATTCCAAGTTTTTTTGCTCTAATTTTTTCCTCCTCATTTAAAACTAAACGACCCTGTATTTGCCCACCGTAGCAAGAAAGCGCAGCAGCAGCGAGAACGCCTTCGGGACCCCCTCCGATGCTATAGTAAATATCATTTTTTGGATCTTTACCTATTACACTTAAAACTCCAGCAATATCACCATCTGTAATATAATTTATTTTTACATTCATCTTAGTTAGTTCTTTTACTATTTCATCATGTCTAGGTCTTTTCAAAACACAAGCTCGTAGTTCGGAGACTTTTTTATTCTTGGCCTCTGCTAATAATTCTATATTTTTTTCAACACCATTATCAATATCCAATAAATTTTTAGGCAAATTAACCCCGATAGCAATTTTTTCCATATACGTATCAGGTGCAGATAATAATTCACCTTTTTTAGCTACTGCTAAGACAGAAAAAGCATTCGGTTGGTTATTAGCAGTGAATTTGGTTCCCTCTAGAGGATCTACAGCTATATCAAATTTAGGACCATTTAAGGTACCTAGTTTTTCTCCGATGTATAACATTGGCGCCTCATCCATTTCACCTTCACCTATTACAATGGTTCCTTCCATATTTATTCTATTTAATTCTTTTCTCATTGGGTCTACAGCTCCCTTGTCAGCACCAATTTTATCTCCTTTTCCAATAAATTTAGATGCACCAATAGCAGCTTTTTCGGTTGCTTTTATAAAAAGATTTAGGAATTTAGCGTCAATTGACATTAATTATCATCAATTCTAATTAATTTTGGCCTACTTATAATATAATTTTTTTTATTTATAATTTTAATTATTTTATTTAAAGATTTATCTTTTGAGTTGTGTGTAATTATCAATATGGATGAAGATCCCTTATTTTTATAAGGGTTTTGTACTAGTCTTTTTATAGAAACATTATTTTTTGAAAAGATATTTGTAATATTAGATAAAACACCTGATTTATCCTTTACCTCGAATCTAAGATAAGCAGAAAAGTGTCTATCTGATATCTTTTTAAATTTAAGTTTCTTTCTCTCTTTGTTTGAAATAGAAAAAGGGAATTTAATATTTCCACGTAAAATTGATGCAATATCAGAAACAAGAGCTGATGTAGTGGCTGAAGGACCTGCCCCCTCGCCTTGAATTATACTTTTTCCAACAGGCGTACCTTCAACGATTACTGCATTTAAAACCCCGTCTATACCTGCAACATATGAGCTTTTCTTAATCAAAACTGGGTGAACTCTTTGAAATATATTATTTTTAATCATTTCAGAATAACCAAGTAACTTAATCTTATATCCAAGCTTATTAGCGTAATCTATATCCTCTTTATCAATGTTTTTTATGCCTTCTACATGAATATTATTATTTAAAAATGAATTAAAGCATAGTGATGATAATATCTTTAATTTTGCTGCTACATCATCACCGTTTATATCTGATGATGGATTAGATTCAGCATAGCCCAATTTTTTAGCTTTACTTAGAACTGTGCTAAAATCTTTTTTATCTTTATCCATTGAAGATAAAATATAATTTGAAGTTCCGTTAAATATACCAAATACCTTATTTATTTTATTTGCAATCAAACCCTCTTTCAAAGATCTAATTATTGGAACTCCACCACAAACAGATGCTTCAAATTCTAAATTTACTTTATTTTTTTCAGCAATTTTTGACAGTTCATCTCCATATTTTGCGATTAATGCTTTGTTAGCTGTAACAACATGCTTTTTATTTTTTAAAGCATTAAAAACTAACTTTTTTGCTGGGCCTTCAGCACCACCTATAAGTTCAACTATTAAATCTACATCTTTTTTAAGTGTTGCATCTAAATAATTTTTTAACCATTTTTTTTTATGTATCTTAATTGATCTTTTTTTATTCTTATTTTTGGCACAAACATAAGTTATATTTGGAATACAATTATTTTTTTTTGAAAGAATATTTTTATTTATATTTAAGTATTTATAAAGATAACTACCTATATTGCCTAGGCCTACAATTGCTATATTTAATTTTTTCATAACCTTAGCTACTCACGAATTGTTAAATTCGGAAATCCTTTTTTTTTACTTCCCTTTATTAAATATTTAGATATTTCTTCAATATTACATTTTTCAACTAATAAACAAACATCTATATTATTTTTTTTCAAAGCTTTCCTTTTTCTTAATTTAAGCTCATCATCATTTTTATCAGAGCTATTAGTTACAGATGAAATTCCTGTATCATTTATATTTGAATTTTTTTTTGCTATTTTTTTTATTTTTTGCTTTTTTTTAATTTCAGATCTTATTTGTTCAACTTCATCAGATGATAGTGTTTTTAATTTTTTTGATGTTTGATTTTTTCTTTCAATAAATATTTCTCGATCCTTTTGATTTTCATTTAAATTTAATTGAACTAAATCAATGTCATTAGGCTTATCACTTTTTACTATTTTAACTTCGATAGACAAATTCTCTTCAAAGTATTGTTTTGCTTCAGCTTTGTTTATACATACATGGTCACCACAAATTAATACTGTTTCGGGCTTAGTGCAGCCTACGATTATTAATGTAATCAGAATTATTAATACTTTCATCTTAATCCTAGATTTTCTGGTAATTTAAAAAGTAAGTTCATATTCTGTATTGCCTGTCCAGATGCTCCTTTTACTAAATTATCAATAGCTGAAAAAATTACAATTTTACTTTTTATTCTTGTTTCACAGACTGAAATTTCACAATTATTCGAATTTAAAACATTTCCAGATCCTAGTTGAGTATTGAGTTTTAAAATCTTTATAAATTTAGATTTTTTATAAAATTTTATAATTTCATTTCTTATTTTCGATGCATTTATTTTATTATTTGAATTTAAATAAATAGATGACAAAATTCCTCTGAAAGTTGGCAATAAATGAGGATTAAAAGTAAAATTTACTGTTTTGTTTGTTTGCTTTTTAAACTCCTGATCTATTTCACAAATATGTCTATGGTGTTTGATATTATAAGCGAACGTAGACTTATATAAGTTTTTGTGGGAAAATTTCTTTTCGAAGTTTTTGCCAGCACCAGAGTAGCCTGATTTTGAGTCAATTGTTATGTCATCTGTTTTAATTAAATTTTTAGAAAGTAATGGTATCAGTGGTATTTGAATCGATGTTGGGTAACATCCTGGATTTGCAATAATTCTGTAATTGATTATTTTTTTTTTATTTAATTCACTAATTGAATATATAGAAAATTTAATTAAGTCTTTTGCTTTGTGTTTTAAATTATAATTTTTTTCATAAATTTTTGGGTCAGTAATTCTAAAATCGGCTGAAAGATCTATGTATCTCAAATGTTTAAACTTATAAAAAGTTTTTTTGATAATTTTTTGTGCTTCTCCATTTGGTAAAGATAAAAAAACAATATCTAAGATATTCCAGTCAACTTTTTTTATAGACGAAATTTTTGGTAACTTTTTTTTAATTCTTTTATCAAAGTAAGAAATTTTTTTCCCTAAATTTTTAGATGCACATAAATTAATAATTTCAACTTTTGGGTGACTTGATAATAAGTACACAAGATCTAAGCCTGTATAACCTGTAGCTCCTAAGACAGCTATTTTTAATTTTTTTTTTAAAGACATAATGACTTATATCACTGTCTTAAAAATAATAAAATTAAATGATTATCTTTTAGAAAATTGAAAGCTTCTTCTTGCTTTTCTATGACCGTATTTTTTTCTTTCAACAACTCTAGAGTCTCTAGTTGTTAATTTATCTTTTTTAAGACTCATTTTTAAATTTTCATCATGTGCTATTAAAGCCTTTGATATACCTAAAATTATTGCTCCTGCTTGACCGGATAGGCCGCCTCCTTTAACTGAGCATTTAACGTCGTAAGTGGTAGCTACTTCAGAAATCTCCAAAGGACGTTTAACTATAATCTGGTGAACAGGCCTTTTAAAATATTCATTCATTTTCAAACCATTAACGTGGATATTTCCTGTGCCTTTTTTAACCCATACTTTAGCTATAGATCTTTTTCTTCGACCAGTTGCATATTTACTATCTTTGAAATCAAGTTTCGTCTTTTTAGGCTTTAAACTTTGTGCGGTATTATTTTCCATAATTATCTAACTAAATTTTGTTTGTTGAATTTTTCAAAATTAATAACTTTTGGTTTTTGTATTTCGTGTGGGTGTGTCTCTCCATTATAAATCTTAAGTTTTGAAAGTTGTTTTTTAGCTAGAGGTCCACCTGGAAGCATTCTTTTAACAGCTAATTTTAATATTTCCTCTGTTTTATTTTTTTCTTTTAATGATAAAGGAGTCGTTTCCTTAATACCGCCAGGATGACCAGTGTGCCTATAGTATTTTTTATTCTTGAATTTTTTTCCTGAAAATTTTATTTTTTCAATATTTGTAACTACTACAAAGTCACCATTATCAATATGAGGATTATACGAAGCTTTATTTTTACCTCTCAAGACCTTTGAAATATATGCAGCCAATCTACCGACAGCAATATTTTGAGCATCAATAAGATACCAATCTTTTTTTAAATCTTTCTTTTTTATAAAGGGTGTCATTTTAATGGGGCGATAAATACATATTAAAATGGATAAAGTCAATTTATTTAATTTGGAAATAATAAAGATTAATTGCGCTAAATATTAGCAAAACACTTCCTATTTGATGACTAGATGCAAGAACAATATTAATACCACTAAGTAATGTTACAATACCTAAAAAAACTTGTAAGAATAAAAATATAAGCAATAAACAAATCGGTAAATAAAGTTTTTTATCCTTCTTTTTTATAATTAAGTAGCTCATTACCAAAACATATAGTGAAACAACGTAAGCCAAATTTCTGTGATAAAATTGAACTAATGAATGATTATCAAATTTAAAAAAAGAATCTATATCTTTTGTAATCAAATCATTAGGTAAATAAGTATTTCCCATCAAAGGCCATGTTTGGTAAATTTTTCCAGCATCAAGACCAGAAACAAAAGCACCGAGAACAATTTGTGAAAAAATTAATAAAAATAAAATTATAAATGGAAGGTTTTTTTTTGAGAAATTAAAGAAAAATTTACAGGTTTTATTTTTAAAATTCAAAAAAAGCCAAAACATAATTGAGATTATTAATAAAGCGATACTTAAATGAATTGAAAGACGATAATGACTGACTGTTACATCTGAGGTTAGGCCACTTTTAACCATATACCACCCGATAAATCCCTGAAGCAAAATTAAGAAAAATATTATAAAACAATAATTTAAATAATCTTTTCTAATTTTGTTTGAAAAATAAAAGTAAACCAAAGGGATTAGAAAAAATAAACCTATAAATCTCGCTAGAATTCTGTGAAAATACTCCCAGTAAAATATTACCTTGAATTCTTGCAAAGTCATATCACTGTTTAAAAGACTGAATTGAGGAATTTTTTTATACAGATTAAAGTAATTTACCCAGTCATTATTATTTAAAGGAGGTAAAATACCAGTAAATAATTCCCATTCAGTGATTGATAGACCAGAGTCTGTTAACCTGGTTAAACCACCTACGATTATTATACTGAAAACAAGTATTAAAGATAAACCCAACCAATAAATGAACAATATATTTATTTTTTTATCGTGTTTAGTCATATCTTTTAATATATATATATTTTTAAGGATCTAAAAATTTATAATGTCGCTATGCCCAATAAGAATATTCTGAAAATTAGAAAAGATTTAGATAAGTTAGATGATTTATTTTTAAACCTGATTAAAAAAAGGACTTTTTTAGTTAATCAGGTATTAAAAAATAAGAAATTTAAAAAAGATATAGTTGATAAAAAACGAATTAAAAAAATTCTTTTCAATATCAAAAAAAAATCAAAAAAAAAGAGAATCGATCCTAAAATTACAAATAGAATATGGAAATCGATGATTGGAGCTTACATTGATTTTGAGTATAGAAATTTTAAGAAAAAATAAATTTTATTTACTATGAGGCGGTAGTTTTTTTTCTACAAAAAACTCATGTTTTTGAGTATTAGGATTATATTTTTTAAATTTAAGTTTATCTTTGGCTTTTTCACCTTTTGTTGGTTTTTTTGCATAGTAAATAAATTTACTATCTGGGTTACTCTCTGGGACCATTCTTACTTTAATATGTGTTTTTTTTGCCATGTTTTTTAATCTTCTTAATCTTTCTTAATATTTCACTACTTTTTAATTTAAAAGATTTTTTATAATATTCAGCTTTTAAACCATGTGAATTGTAATCGTCAAGTTTATTTATACTTGAATCTAAAACTTTTTTTACACCTGAAATAGTTAAACCTTTGTTTTTAAGCAAAAACTTAATTAACTTTATTAATTCAACTTGCTCATTTGTATAATACCTCCTTTTATTTATTATTTTTGGCTTTATTTGCTTAAAATTTTTTTCCCAATATCTAATAATATAATTTTTGGGTTTTTTGTCTTTAAGGTCTACAAGGTCAAGTTCTTTTGATAAATTGCTTATAGTCATTAATTTTGACATTTTATTTATTAATAATTTTTATTAATTTTTCAGATGCTTTAAATGATATAGATTTTCTTTCTTTTATAATAAATTCTTGCTTTGTTTTAGGATTTCTACCTTTTCTTTCTTTTTTAAATAATAATTTAAATGATCCAAAATTTTTTAAATTCAATTCATTAGTAGCTATTGCCTCAGAAAAAATAACTAGAAGATCATCTACAATTTTTTTAGAAAAAGGAATTGGGAAACCAAATTTTTCGCTTAGTTTTTTTGAAAAATCAATTTTTGTAATATTATTCGTCATTTTTTAAATGACTTAAATTATTTTTAATTTGATTTATTAAATTACCTTTAACAATTTTATAACATAAATCAATGGAATGATAAAATCCTACTGCATCAATACCTCCATGACTTTTAACAACAGGTCCATTTAACCCCAAAAAAATTGCCCCATTGTATTTCCGTGGATCAAGTTTATCTTTAAATTTCTTTAAAGAAAGGTAAGAAAAAATTAATGAAATTTTAGAAAATATATTTTCTGTAAGTGATTTTTTTAAATTATCAGTGATAAATTTTGCTGTTCCTTCAGCAGTTTTAAGTGCAACATTTCCTGTAAAACCATCAGTGACAATTACGTTAGCCTCTCCGCTCATAAGTTTATTACCTTCAATATATCCATTATAAATAAAATTATTTTCATTACTGAGTGAAATTAGACGTTTATTAGCTTTCTTAAGTGACTCAGTTCCTTTTATTTCCTCCGACCCAACATTTAGAAGTGCAACGTAAGGCTTATCATTTGGATATAACGATTTATACAATGCTGATCCAAGTTCAGCAAAATCTATAAGATTTTGATCATTGCATTCAATATTAGCACCTAAATCCAAAACCACATTCATACCTTTCTGGTTTGGCCAAATGCCAGCTAAAGCTGGTTTACTAACTTGATCCATCATCTTTAAAATCATTCTTGAAATTACTAGTAGTACACCAGTATTACCTGCTGAGAGACTGATTTCAGACTCTCCCAAGGTTTGTGACTTAATACAATTCCACATACTTGTATCTTTTGAATTTTTTACTGCAGTCAAAGGTGTTTCTTCATCTGATACAACGGAATTAGTGTGAACAACTTTAATATAATCATTAGAAATATTATATTTCTTAAGTTTGTGATTAATTTGTTCTTCGTCACCAAAAAGTTTTAGTAAAAAATCATTATTCTTTTTATATTTGTCTATAAATAACTTTACACCATGTACAGTTTTATCTGGTGAGTTGTCACCCCCCATTGCATCTATTGCAATAGTTATTTTTGTAGTCATTTAAAAATTAGATGTCTAAAATCTTTTTACCGTTGTAGTATCCTGATTTAAGGTCAATGTGATGAGAAAGCTTATACTCACCACTTTTTTTATCTTCTATAATATTTACAGAGGAGATCTTATGATGAGATCTTCTCATTTTTTTTCTTGAAACAGAGGTTTTTCTTTTAGGAACTGCCATAATCAAAATTTACCGCTTCTCTTATCATACTATCACTGGGTAATTCAAAACAAAAATTATAAAACTTCGAAAAATAATCCTCAAATAGGGCATATTTATCATTTTCAATTGAATTAAATTCTTCAAAATACTTAAAAATTAATTTCTGGTTAATATTGAGATTTTTGTCACTATTTTTATTTACTTTAAGTAATATGTCATAAAATAACTTGTTTAGTTCTTTCATTTTTTTATTAACAGCTACATCACCTAATCCCATTTCACGTAGATTATTTTCTATATTATTAAATAGCGAGTCATACATAATCTGATCAAATTTTGTTGCGCGATTTTTAAATATAATCAGAATTAAAGAAAAATGAGTGAACATCAAATAAATTCTAGTTTTAAAATTATCAGATAACCCAATTTTTTTATAAAAAAAGATATTTCTAGATAATAAAAGTAATGTATTATACAAGTCAGAATTATGTTTTTTAGATTTAAAAATCATTATGTATTAGTATATTTTTTAGTTTTCATTTTTTTAGCGAATTGTCAATTAAAAGAGCCACTAAATAATCACGGTATTGTATTTTTAAAAAATAGATCAGAGAAATTAACAGTTAATAGCTCAAACAAAAATGACGCAATAAGAATAATCGGTCAACCACACTCCAAATCAGTAAAAAATGAAAATGATTGGATTTATTTCGAGAGAATTTTAACTAAAGGCGATTATCATAGATTAGGTCAAAAAGTATTGAAAGCAAATAATGTTTTGATTCTTAGTTTTGATAAATACGGTATTTTAAAAAATAAGACCTTTTTAAACAAAGATAATAAAAATAAAATTTCTTTCACAGATAAAAATACAGAAAACGAGCTTTCTCAAAAAAGTTTTACCGAAAGATTTTTGCAAGGTATGAAAGAAAAAATGTATGGTAGAAGAAAGTAATTTAGTGAGCTATTACTGCTAATAATAATAAAGCTACTATATTGGTAATCTTTATCATAGGGTTTACGGCTGGACCAGCAGTATCTTTGTAAGGATCTCCTACTGTGTCACCCGTTACTGCTGATTTGTGTGCTTCTGAGCCTTTACCACCAAAATTTCCATCCTCAATATACTTTTTGGCATTATCCCATGCTCCACCTCCAGCTGTCATTGAAACAGCTACAAACAATCCAGTAATAATAACACCAAGTAACATTGCTCCTAATGATGAAAGTGCAGACTCGATCCCACCAATTTGTAAAATTACAAAATAAAGAATAATTGGCGATAACACTGGTAATAAAGATGGAATAATCATTTCCTTGATAGCAGCTTTAGTTAACAAATCAACTAACCTACCGTAATCTGGTTTTCTTTTTTCTTTCATGATTCCAGGAATTTTCTTAAATTGTCTTCTAACTTCTATAACTACAGCTCCACCCGCTCTGCCAACAGCTTGCATGCCCATAGATCCAAATAAGTACGGTAGCATTCCTCCAATTAATAATCCTGCAACAACAAAAGGGTTTGATAAATCAAAAGTAACATTTACACCTTCTAAAGCAGAACCGCTAACTTTTGAAAAATAATTAATGTCTTCTGTGTAAGCAGCAAAAAGTACCAATGCTCCTAAACCTGCAGATCCAATCGCATAACCTTTAGTAACAGCCTTTGTTGTATTTCCAACTGCATCTAATGCGTCTGTAGTTTTTCTTACGTTCTTTGGTAATTTTGACATTTCTGCTATTCCGCCCGCATTATCGGTTACAGGTCCATAAGCATCTAAAGCAACTACCATTCCCGTAAGAGCTAGCATTGCTGTAACTGCAATAGCAATACCATAGAGACCTGCTAAACTATTAGTATATAAAATACCTGCTACAATAATTAATGCAGGTATTGCTGTAGCTTCCATCGAAATAGCTAAACCTTGTATAACATTTGTTCCGTGCCCAGTTGTAGAGGATTTTGCAACAGTTTTAACTGGTCTATAATTGGTGCCAGTGTAATACTCTGTTACCCAAATTAATAAACCTGTGATTACAAAACCAACCACTCCGCAGATGTAAAGATCTAACCCAGAAAAAATTGCTCCTGCATTATTATTATAGGTACTATTTATTCCGATTATTGAATCTGTAACTGGATACATAATTACGAGAGAAGTAATAGCTGTAACTATAAATCCTTTATATAAAGCACCCATTATATTTTTACTTTTTCCTAGTTTTACGAACCAGGTACCAATTATAGAAGTTATAATACAGGCTCCACCAATAGCTAGTGGATAAACCATCAAATTATAGTCCTGAGGAGAAAAAATTGAGGCTAAAACCATTGTAGCCACTATTGTAACAGCATATGTTTCAAATAAGTCCGCAGCCATACCTGCGCAATCCCCTACATTATCTCCAACATTGTCAGCAATAACTGCAGGATTTCTTGGATCGTCCTCTGGTATACCTGCCTCAACTTTACCTACAAGATCAGCACCAACATCAGCGCCTTTAGTAAAAATCCCCCCACCTAATCTTGCAAATATAGAAATTAGTGATGCTCCAAAGCCTAAGGCGACTAAAGCATTGATTATTTCTCTGTTATCAACATTTAAGTTTATTAGAATTATATAGTAAATTGTTATCGCCAAAAGAGCCAGCCCTGCAACTAATAAACCGGTAATTGCTCCTGATTTAAAAGCAATAGTTAATCCAGATTGTAAACTTGTTCTTGCTGCTTCAGCGGTTCTTACATTTGCTTTTACAGAAATAAGCATTCCTACATAACCTGCAACGCCCGAAAGAAAAGCGCCAATAAAGTAACCAAGTCCAACTAAATAGCTAAAAAAATAACTTACGATTGCTAAAACTATAATACCCACAACAGCAATAGTCTTATACTGTCTATTTAGATAAGCTTTAGCTCCAATTTGAATAGCCTCAGCTATTTCTTGCATTCTCGAATTTCCAGCGCTTGATGAAATAATTTGACCGGAAAGAAGATAGCTATAAGCAACAGCTAGGATACCAGTAAAAGATATTAAATAAAGAAGTTCTAAATAATTTGTCATTTAATTAAAGGATAAATGCCAAAAAAGAGAAAAAAACGCAAGCTAAACTTAATCTATTTTTTAACATTTTTACTCTTCTTTTCTTATTACTTTTGAAATTTTATCTAAAATCGCGTTTAAATAACCGATTTGTACTTTTTCTAAAAAATATTCGGAGGCAAGTAAATACTCATTTATGATGACTTTTTTTGGATTTTTATGTTTAAATAATAATTCAAAAACAGCAGCAAAAAGTATTATTTTTAATAATTTTTCTGTCTTTTTTAAATTGATATCATGAGATAAATGTTGATTAATTGTATCCTCAATTAATTCAGACCTTTCTAAGGTTCCAGACACCACATCTTTAATAAATTTTTTATATTGACTTTTTGGGTAGACAATTTCACTACCGGGATTCATCAACGAATTATAAATTTTTTGAATAATACGAATTCTTGGAGATGGATTTTTAAATTTTTTTTGTTCCATTTTCAAGAATAGATATGACTGCTTTCGCAGCTTCCAATCCCTTATTTATTTTATTTGATTTAAGCTTACCAGATCTTTCAAGTGCTTGTTTTCTATTTAAAGCAGTAATAATTCCATTTCCAATTGGTTTATTAAATGTAATCGATAGGTTCATAATTGCATTAAATGAAGAATTACATATTAAGTCAAAATGTGGAGTTTTCCCTTTAATAACACAACCTAAGGCGATAAAGCCGTCGAATTTTTTTACATTTTTTCGGATACAAATAGGTATTTCAAAAACTCCTGGTACATTAATAATGCTCAAAGAAATTTTACGTTTTTTACAAAAAGTTGTAGAAGCTTTTACAAGATTTTGAGTAATATCATTGTAATAATTTGCATTTATTATAAGTATTTTTTTCATTTAATAATCACTTGTTTCTTAATTTTTAAACCAAAACCCTCTAACCCGATTATCTTTTTTCTTGATCGAGAAAGCAATACCATATTTCTTATTTTAAAATCTTTTATAATCTGAGCTCCAAGTCCATAGTATCGCAATGTAAAATCTGAGTTTAAATTTTCCTTTTTTTTCTCGTTATTTATTACAATAAGAATAAAGTTTTTATATTTTGATAAGTATTTTAAATTTTTCATAATCTCTTTGTTTTTAAAGAAAGTCGCTTTATTAATTTTCTTTGATAAAACTCTTACAGGTGTTGATTTATGCCCTAAAAATTTTCCCTTTGATAAAACAAAACTTTCGTTTTTATAAATTTTATTTTTATAAATACTAAATTGGCTCTTAGAGTTATTTTTTAATAGAATACTTTTTGATGAGATTTTGTAAATAAGTCTCTCGTTTTTGAGTCTATGAGCAATTATATCAGCAATAGAAGCTATTTTAATTTTATGTTTTTTTGAGAATTTTAGTAAATCATCTAACCTTGCCATTCTACCATCTTCATTCATTACCTCACAAATAACTGAACTTGGGTTTAATTTTGACATGACTGAGATATCAATAGATGCTTCGGTGTGACCGGCTCTTTCCAACACACCTCCATTCCTAGCAACTAGTGGAAAAACATGTCCAGGTGAAACTATGTCTTTTTTTTTAGACATTGGATTAATAGCAACTTTAATTGTTCTTGCTCTATCAAATGCAGATATGCCAGTTGAAATTCCCTTTTTTGCCTCTATTGAGACTGTAAAAGCAGTTTGCATTCTAGATTTATTTATTTGAGACATCAATGGAAGTTTCAATCTCTCAATTTGTTTTTTTGTTAAGGCCAAACAAATTAAACCTCGGCCGTGTTTAGCCATAAAATTGATTATTTTTGAATTACATTTTGAGCCAGGTATTACAAGATCACCTTCATTTTCTCTGTTCTTGTCATCGACTAAAATAAACATTTTACCTTTTTTGGCATCCTTAATAATAGATTTTATTGGTGAAAATTTAGTTTTAGACATTTTAGACTGTATACTTATATATATATTTCGCAAATATATCTAATTCTACATTTACCAAATCGTTAACTTTCAGTTTTTTTAAATTAGTAAGTTTTAAAGTATGTGGAATTATATTTAGTTCAAAATAATTTGAATGCACTTTAGAAATAGTTAATGACACACCATTAATTGATATGGACGCTTTTTCTTCTAAAAATTTTGAGAATTTTTTATCTCTTAAATATAATCTAATTAACCATGTTTTATCTACAAATCGAATATTTTTAACCTTAGCTGTTGTATCAACATGACCTTGAGTAAAATGTCCAGAAATTTTTTGACCAAAAGTTAATGATTTTTCAAGATTCAATATCTTTCCAACTTTCAAATTTTTAAAATTTGATCTTTTAATTGTTTCATTTGATATGAAAAAGAAAATTAATTTTGAATTTATTTTTGTCAGAGTTAAACAAACACCGTCGCAACAAACTGAAGATCCAATATCTTTTGAACTGAATTTTAAATTAGTTTTGACTGCAATTAAAAGGCTTTTTTTATATTTAGTAATTTTTTTTACCTCTCCAAAATTTAAGATTATTCCATTAAACATTAATTAATCCTTATCTTAAAAAGTTGATCACCAAAAAGATTAACTTTAACTTCATTCTTAAAAGAATAATTTTTTAGATAATTTACTTTAGAATTATTTGAACCGTCCATATTTAAATTTCTATTTGATTTAAAAATATAAAAATCATTGATAAACTTATATTTAATGAATTTATTTATAAATGTCATTCCAGCTTCAATTAAAGCCCTACTTTTACCTAAATAAAAAATTTTATCTAAAAGAATTTTAAAATCTCTTTTGCTATTGAGATTTTTCAGTTTAATGACTTTAATACCTTTTTTTTGAAAAAAAGAAATCTTTTTATCATTTTTACTTAGAGTGAGAATATACGTTTTTCTTTTTCTAGTAATATTTAACAGTTTAAGGTTTTTTTTTAACTTCAATTTTCTATCAATAATTATTAGGTCTGGCTTGAAATTATCAAGACCATTTATTCTACAATTCAGCATTGAATTATCCTTGTTTATAGTTTTAGAGGTAGAGATTATACAATCGTATTTTGATCTTATTAAATGACTAATAATTCTTGATCTTTTATTTGTAATCCATTTCGATTTTTTATTTATTGATTTAAAATCTTTTGAAAATGCAATTTTAGCATCTATTAATGGTAATTTATAAATCTTGTTTAAATAATAACCTTTATAAAAATCATTCTTTTTAAAGCTTATTTTTTTAACATTAATTCTATTCCTTTTTAATTTGCTTTTAGCTTTTTTAAAAGTACGCGCATCTGGATCGTTAAAACGATAATAAACTTTATTGATTTTTTTATTCTTTATAATATTTGTGCAAGGTGGTGTAACACCATAATGAGTGCAAGGCTCCAAAGTTGTATATAAAGAACATCCTTTAAAATTTAATTTTTTATTTAATGCATTAAATTCTGCGTGCGGTCTTCCATTAATTGACGTTAAACCAGAACTTATTACAGAGTCATTTTTTACAACCACACATCCGACACTTGGGTTCATTCTTGTTTTGCCTAAATGGTTTTCAGCGATATTAAAGGCAAGATTGAGGTAATAATTATGATTTGTTTTCATCTAAATTGCCTACAAATTCCTCAAAATCTTTTGCTTCTTTAAAATTTTTGTAAACAGAGGCAAATCGAACATAAGCAACTTTATCTAATCCAGATAATCCTTCCATAATAAACTTTCCTATGGTTGGAGTTGGAATTTCACTTTCACCCAAGCCTTCCAGGTTTCTTACAATTTTAGAAATAAATTTTTCGATTGTTTCTGAATCTATTGGTCTTTTCCTTGTAGCAATTCTAATTGATTTTGAAATTTTATCTCTATCGAAAGGCTCTCTTTTTCCATTACCCTTAATTACAGTAAGTTCTTGAAATTGAACTCTTTCAAAAGTGGTAAATCTTTCTTTTCTCTCACAACCGCATAATCTTCTTCTTCTAATAGCAGTCCCGTCTTCAGTCGGCCTAGAGTCAACAACGGAGGTATCTTTTTCTCTACAAAACGGACATAGCATGATTGATTATTTTCCATATATAGGAAAAGACGCGCAAAGATCAATTATTTCCTTTTGAACTTCTTTTTCTATCCTGGAGTTATCTTCTTTATTTTTACTTATACCTTGTATTACTTTGAATATTAGATCGCCGACAAGTTTAAATTCATCAGAACCAAATCCTCTTGTTGTGCATGCGGGAGTGCCTAACCTAATACCTGAAGTTATCATTGGACTTTCAGTATCGAAAGGAATTCCATTTTTATTACATGTTATATTTGCTCTTCCTAAAGATGCTTGAGCGTCTTTTCCAGTCACCCCGAAAGATCGAAGATCAATTAACATTAAATGCGTATCAGTGCCTCCAGAAAAAATTTTACAACCTTTTTCGGATAATCTTTGAGAAAGTATTCTAGCATTATTAATAACATTTTTGGTATACTCTTTAAAATCTTCCGATAAGGCTTCTTTAAAACAAACCGCTTTTGCTGCAATAACATGCATTAAAGGTCCTCCTTGTAATCCAGGAAAAATCGCACTATTAAATTTTTTAATTAGATCTTCCCTGTTTGTAAGAATAATTCCTCCTCTTGGACCTCTAAGAACTTTATGGGTAGTGGAAGTAACTACATCAGCATATTTAGTAGGATTTGGATATGCACCCCCAGCAACTAGTCCAGAAAAATGCGCCATGTCTACAAGTAAAAATGCTCCCACTTTATCGCAAATTTCTCTAAACTTTTTAAAATCTATTACTCTAGAATATGCACTTCCGCCCGCTATTATAAGTTTAGGTTTATTTTCAATAGCAAGTTTCTCTACACTTTCATAATCTATCAATCCTGAATTTTTATCAACTTCGTAATGTAAAGCATTAAACCATTTTCCAGATTGGGCAGGCTTGGCTCCGTGTGTTAAATGACCACCTGAATTTAAACTCATGGCTAATGTTGTGTCACCTGGCTTTAGTAATGCCAGGTAAACGGCTCCATTAGCTTGAGCACCTGAATGAGGTTGAACGTTCGCAAATTTACAATCAAATAATTTTTTAGCTCGCTCTATTGCTAAATTTTCAGAAACATCTACATGTTCACATCCACCATAATATCTTTTACCAGGATAACCTTCGGCATATTTATTTGTTAAAACTGATCCTTGAGCTTCTAAAACAGCTTTTGATACAATATTTTCAGATGCAATTAATTCTATGTGATTTTGTTGTCTGTAAAATTCTTCTTCAATAGATTTATATAATTCTTTATCAGCATTTTTTAAATCAAGTTTGAAGAAAGTATTCAAATATTTATTTAATTTTATAGCTATTGACATAGTTTATATCTTTTTCACTCTTTTTAAATGTCTACCACCTTCAAATTTAGTTTGCAAAAAAACTTCAACTAATTTTAATGATAAACTCTTTTTAGTTAATCTTGATCCTAAAGCAATTATATTAGCATTATTATGCTGTCTAGACAATCTTGTAGACTTTAAATTATAACATACTGCAGCCCTAATTTTTTTGATTTTATTGGCGCTTATCGCCATACCTGTGCCAGATCCACAAACTAGGATTCCCACATCGCTTTTTTCGGACTTAATTCTGTTTGCAAGTTTTTTTGCAAAATCTGGATAATCTACAGACTGATTAGTAAATGGTCCAAGGTCAATAATAGGCACTCTTCTATCTATCAAATAATTTTTTATCATTTCTTTCAATTTGAAACCGGCATGATCCGAGGCAATACATGCAGTTTTAAAAATTTTATTTAATTTTATATTGCTCATATTAATTAATTAAATTACACTAGATTGAATTATAACAATATATTTGTCGCATTAAATTAAAAATAATCAGGATTTTACATGAAAATTATTGGATCTTTCCCTAAAACAAGGCTTAGAAGATTACGAAAATCTAAGTGGTTAAGAGACCTTATTTCTGAAAACAATATTTCAAGTAAAGATCTTATTTTGCCTATTTTTGTTTGTGAGGGAAACAACATAGTTGAAAACATCAAGTCAATGCCTGGAGTAAAAAGATATTCGGTGAACAAATTACCAGTCATTTTAAAGGAAGTAAAAAAATATAAAATTCCGATGGTTGCTTTATTTCCTCATATTTCAAATAAAAAAAAAGATAAAACCGGTAAAGAAGCATTAAATCCAAATAATCTCATTTGCAAAAGTATTCAATTAATTAAGAAAAAATTTCCCAGCATAGGAGTAATGTGTGATGTAGCTTTAGATCCCTATACTTCACATGGTCATGATGGGGTTTTAATAAAAAATAAAATTGATAATGACCAAACAGTAAAAATTTTAGTTAAACAAGCAATACTTCAAGCAGATATGGGATGTGATGTAATAGCCCCTTCTGACATGATGGACGGCAGAATTGGTGCAATAAGAAAAGCTTTAGACAAAGCAAATCATCAAGATGTAAGTATATTATCTTATGCTGTTAAGTATGCTTCTAATTTTTATGGTCCATTTAGAGATGCTGTTGGTAGCAAATCAATGTTAAAGAAAGATAAAAAAACCTATCAAATGGATTATAGGAATTTATCAGAAATTTACAGAGAAGTTGGATTTGATATAAAAGAAGGTGCAGATATGATAATGGTTAAACCAGGTATGGTTTACCTAGATATAATTAGTAAGATCAAAAATAATTTTAATATTCCAATTTTGGCATATCAAGTATCAGGTGAGTATAGTTTAATTAAAAATGCAATTTCAAAAAAAGTTTTAAACGAAGATGCTATTATGGAAACCTTAACATCATTTAAAAGAGCAGGTGCTTCAGCAATTATTACTTATTTTGCAATAGATATTGCTAAAAAAATAAAAAACTAAGTAAAATAATTTTCCAATAAGATTCTCGATTGCGGAAAAGATAATCTGTTAGGTAAGAAAAATCTATTCTGAATAATATTTCTTGTAAAATAAAGTGATTTTTTTACGAGATTATTTGAAATTTTATCAGGTATTTTTTTTGTTATCAAAAATTCAGGCACATCATATATAAAATTGTCAATTTTAATTTTCTTAATTTCATCAATTAAGTGACCGTTATTTTTATATTCGTTTAAATTTGGATCATAACCTAAATCTCTTATTAAGCTTAACTCCAGAAATATATATAAAATTATCCAGTTATCTAAATAAATAGAATTTATAAACTCTTCATATGATAAAAATATTTTTTTATTTGGTTGAGCCTCTGGAAGTAGCGTATTCAAAATTGAACATATAGAAATCAATGCTGATGTTCTTAATTTATCATTAAAATATAAAGGAGCTATTGGTTTAACAAGTTCCGTTTTGAAATAACCAATCTTATTTTCTCCTTTGGAATTATGAATTATGAATAGTTTATTTGATAATTGTAAGTAATTTCTTATTTTCCTTGAATTGCCTCCATAAACTATTCCGGATACTTTACCTTTCGATCGGGAAAAAACATTTACAATGTTAGCATTTTCTCTAAACTTCCTTTTAGATAAGAGATAGCATTCGTCTTCCCAATTCATATATTAAGAGCTTTTATTAATTTTGCTGCAGCATTTTGCTGAGCATTTTTTTTAGAAGAACCCTGTCCAATAATTTTTTTAGATCCTGTGATTTCTACTTCAGTTTTAAATAAAGGATTATGATGTGGCCCTGTGGTTTTAAAAAAAGTATATTTTGGTAATTTCTTATACTTTTTGAGACTGTATTCTTGCAATTTAGTTTTAGAGTCAATAGGCGTATCTGTAGATTTAACAATGTAGGTTTCCCAAAGATTTAAAATAAATTTTTCTGAACTTTTAATCCCACCATCAATATAAATTGCACCGACGATAGCCTCGAGAGAGTCACTAACGATTTTGTTTGATGATCTTTCCAAATTTTTATGGGTAGATCCTAAATAGAGAAATTTTTTTAGACCAATTTTTTTTGCTATCTCGGTACAGGTTTTTTTATTCACTAAATTTGCAAATTTCTTATCAATAATACCCTCTTTTTCATTTGGATATTTATCAAGCAGTTCTTTTGAAATTATAAGACCTAAAACTCTATCCCCAAGAAATTCTAATTTTTCATTATTGATATTGTTATTAAAACTTTTATGCGTCAAGGCTTTATGTAAGAGATCTTTATTTTTAAAACTATATTTAATGATTTCTTCAAATTCTTTGATAGATCTATTCATTATAAACCTTTAAATGTCCTTTCTAATCTAATTGAATTATGTAAGTTCCATAGTTTTAGTACACTCCCCTTTTTAGTATCGTTAGAGAAAAAAATAATCTTCGCCTTGCCAACTAAATTTAGATCTTTAATAAAACCAACCTCAGAAAATCGACTATCCTTAGAACAATCTCGATTGTCACCCATTAAAAAATAATGATTTGCGGGTACTTTATATTTTTTCGTATTTTGTAAAGTGCCTGCTTTATTGTAAGTTGTTAAATGTTTTATTCCATTGGGCAAAGTCTCTATAAAAGTATTAGTATCTAATTTATATTCTCCACACCTAATTGGTTCTGATATGCTTGTTATTTCTCTCTCTATTATATTTCCATTTATCAATAATTCACCATTTTTGAATTGAATCTCATCACCAGGTAAACCAATTAATCTTTTTATATAATCCGTTCTATTATCAACTGGAGTTTTAAAAACAACTAAATCACCTTGATTAGGTATTTTGGAGAAATATCGATTATCAGAAAAATCTGGACTGAAAGGAAAGGAATGTTTGCTAAAGCCATAGCTATATTTAGTTACAAAAATTCTATCTCCAACTAAAAGAGTTGGTTCCATTGAGGATGAGGGAATATGAAATGGTTGAATAATCAATGATCTTATAATGATTGCGATTATAAGTGCGCCAGTTAATGTTTTTAGATTTTCATAAACAATTTTTTTAATTTTTTTTTTATTCATATTGAAATAGTTACAAAAGCTACAGCATAATCCTTCTCGTCTGATAAAGATAAAGAAATTCTGTATTTCTTTTTTTTAACTTTTTCCTCTACTTTTTTTTTAGTTTTATTTAACAACTTTATAAAAGGTTTGCCATTTTTTTCGTTTAAAACTAAGATTTCATTGAAATTAATTCCCTTAGCAATTCCAGTCCCTAAAGCTTTTGAAAACGCTTCTTTTGCAGCAAATCTTTTGGCAAAACAATTTTCAGAATTCTTTATTTTATTACATTTTAAAATTTCTTTTTTATTAAATAATCGCTCTACAAATAATTCTTTTTTTAAAGATTTTTTAATTCTACTAATCCTAACAATATCAGTACCAATACCAAAGATTTTCATATTTTTATTATCTTTTTAAACTTTTTGATTGACTTATCCAGACCAATAAAAATTGAGTCACCTATTAAAAAATGACCTATATTGAATTCTTTTATTCCTTTTACCCTTGATAAAATTTTAGCTGATTTATAAGTTAATCCATGACCAGCATGCACTTCTAAACCAAGAGTATTACCTAAGCTTACTGCCTTTTTAATCCTATTAAATTCTTTTTTATAATTCTTATTTTGATTTACTAAATTACAAAATTTTCCAGTATGTATCTCAACACAGTCTGCATTTAAAAGTTTTGAGTCTTTTATGTCTTTAGTGCTTGGTTCAATAAAAAGACTTATTCTAGATTTGTTTTTTTTTAATCTAAAAATTATCTTTTTAAGAAAGTTTCTTTTAAATCTTAAATTTAGACCACCCTCGGTTGTCACTTCTTGCCTTTTTTCAGGAACTATACATATAAATTTAGGTTTTCTTTTTAATGCTATCTTCAACATTTCTTTAGTAGCAGCTATTTCTAAATTTAAAGGAATTTTTAATTTTTTTCTTATTTGAATAAGATCCAGCTCGTT
>MDTA01161171.1_pt1 | contig 21354 bp, 19 predicted proteins | sample 811151 | NCBI WGS metagenome assembly MDTA01 (sample SAMN05326648, study PRJNA326480) | marine metagenome | isolation source: seawater | place: Indian Ocean: South | collected 2010 | reverse complement strand
TGGAGACTTAAGATTAAAATTACCTGGCGCGCCAGGATCACCCGCAACACGACTTATAGATTGAACTTCTTGTCTAACACCGTTAATAAAAATTACTGGCATTGTTGCTGCTTCTGTGTCGAATGCATTAACATCGTCACAATCTTTAGGAATCATCACCACAAAATGTGCCCATTCTTTTTCACGTACACACTGTTTAACTGTACGTACAGTTGCGTGCTCGGGCAATGCATCGATCAAAACATCAGTAATCCGTACGTTAAGTCGGTTGTGATCATCAACAAATATTCTAAACGCTTGGACGGCAACTTCTTGTAATATTGGAAATCCGTTATTTGCTCCGGAACTTGGATCTACATCAAGGTAAATCCAGCCGCCCCATATCAAAGCCTTTTTCTTCGCGGCGTCTGCGGCTCTGCCTTTTGATACGGTAACACCGGCAGTGTTGAAATCTAATGAGTTTATCTCAAAACGTGTACTAGAAGGGCCTTGTGCAGAGTTTACGGTCCCTTCGTAGATCAAGTTAGTAGTTGGATCGTTTACGTCTATAAACTTATCTGACCGGTTTGCACGAAGCCAAAAAATTAGCTCAGCAGTTTTATCCCATTTTGTACCGTTGCTAAGTCTAAACGGTCTTAATAAATTGTATGGCTGTAGTGATCTATTATAAACTCCCATTACCGTAACCTGCCTCTATAGTTTCTAGTGTTTCCTTGTTCATGGGCCGGCAAGATTGCGCCGCCTGTGTATCCAATAGTTCCTTCTGGCAGAAAACCTTGGTTAAGCCTAAAGCTCTTTTGCAGCAGACTTCGTATTTCCGGATCGACGCCGCGGCCGACCGGGTCAATTTCTACGAACGGGTCTAATTCGAACTTTGATTCTAGGATAAATTCAGGTTCGAGAAGACCGCCACCTGCACGAGTGTTACCTATATCTATTACTGGCGCAAAACCTGCATTTAGCGTTTCACTAAGCTTAGCAAAAGGTTCAACGATATGCATGACAGATCCTCCAACGTTGTTCGGCTTTACTTTGTCTGATTTTGCGAAAGTATCTAGGTCATATATGCTAGTTCTTATATTAAACGGTTCAATTATTCCGTTAAATAAACGCCGGACATTTTCTGTATATGATGACGATGGTGTAACATCAGGAAACATCCCGGGGGGCGCATCACTTTTTACGAATTCGATCGGATCAAATTTCATCATGTCTGTATAAGGCGTTTTTTTATTATATTCGCCGTTGTCGCCTATAACTTCAGTAAGGACTCTAAAGTTTGGAACTTGGGTTATCCCGCCATCCGGAAAACTTACTTCATATTTTGGTCTCCCTAATATAAATGCTAAATAAACAAAATTTTCAGTACCAAAAAGTTTTGATGCCCGCAAGGGACCATCTAAAGGTATTTTTTGATAAATGTCATACGAGTTGTCTCGGATGCTTAATACAAGTTTTCTAAACGTATCTATGGAACTCGAGTTAATTGGCACAATCTCGCCGTTTGGCAAAAGTGCGCCTTCGATGTGAGTTGTAAAATTGGCCGGAGTTAGAACTAATGTTGATTGGCTATCAGGAATAACTTTAAATCTTGACCGTGTTATCCTGTCGGTTTCGACAAAATATTCCCTTACAAATAAATCGTCCTGTTGGGTTATTGTCCTATTTGCTGCACTGCCGTCATTAACACGATAAACTAAAATATTTTTATACCCATCACGTCCAACCATTGGAATCGCTGCTCGCGGGATGTGAATTCCTGTTGCAGAATGCCCTTGGGCATATGCTAATAACGGTAAATGGCCGGTGGAAGAATCACTTTTATAATTAAAAGATCCCTGTGAATATTGACCAGTGAATGCATCATAAAAATTAGCCATAATATCTCCTAACTGCTCGAGCCTTCAACAGCAGCAAACGTAATTCTTTCAATTTGAGCTGCTAGCCTTCTGGAAAGATCAATGTGAACATCGGCTTGCTGATACTGTACTTTGTGTCTTTCAAGCATATGTGATTCAATAACAAAATTAATACCAAGAAATTCTGTAGTATTAGGAATTAGCTTTTCAACCATGCTAGAAAAATTTGTTTCGAACCACTTAAAAAACGTAAAGTAATTTTTGAAATCCACCTTATCCTGTAACCGGTTAAAATATTTTTCTGAAAGCTTTTCTAAATCTGGGTACCCGATAGAGTAAAGCATTTCAGGCGCGCCTACCGCGTTTTCGAAGAAGAATATATCTGAAATAGCGCTAGCCATGTCTTCATTAAGTTGCTGCGCGATGCTAGCCTCAATTGAAAATCTGCGGTCATCAAATATAGTTTCGCGTGGATCTAAATCCGTTTGAGTACCGTGAGTAGCATTGTTTCTGTCTGCTGTTTTTTCGTTTAAGAAAGACCTAACGCGAATCTTGTTTGTAACAGAAGGGTTGTCCCAGTTCGGATCATAATAACTATAGTTGATTGGAATTGTTTCAATAATTTTTGATGAAGGTGAAGAATTTGACAATAAAAAATTGTAACCATTACGCGACAAATCGTGAACAATCATATTGCCGCTAGCATCTGAGGCTGTAATATTGTTAATTATGTCAACATGGACACGAAGACGCTCCCAGCTTCCACTGTTAACATGTATCATGCCGTCGTTTGGATCAAAAACATCAGGTATAAAACCAACAGAACCTGTCATACCGAGCGATGGATAGTGTGGATGAAGATACGGTGAATTTGTTATAGGGTCTGCAGCTCCAAAAGAAAAAGGATTTAGCGCGTGGTCTTCAATTTCTTCGTCTGTAAGTGCCTTTGACCAAAAACGTAGGTTAAAAAGCTTTCCACAAAAATCAGTTTGTGAAAAACCACTTGATTTGTTTGTCGTATTGTTAAGATAATTTGTATCATAATTTGTTTTTTTGCCAACTGATATCATTGGGCGAGGATTTGCAACAAGCGGGTCTGAATCAAGTATATTGTCTGCCCGCTCATATGCTTTAAATGGATGGCCCGGAACTTCTGTCATAAAACTAGATGTTGCATAATCCGCATATATTCTTGATTTATTCGTTTGTATTACCCGGAGTGACATTTTAGATTTTTCGTTCACGATTTCCCGCGAGACGTTAACATACCATCTTGAGCCATCAAAAATATTTAAATTTGGTATCTCAATGTCAATGTTTGGTTTATGGTTACTACCGTCAGATCCGGATGCAGCAACAACTAATCTTACTTTGTAGTCTTCTGGGGTGTAAAAACTACCAGAATAAGCCAAAACGTTAACAAATGGAGACACCTTGCCATCAGACCCCGACATATCAACACGCATGAGAGACTGCGTAGCGTATGGTTTATTCTGCGCCATTAGATAATGTGATTCAAGTGTCCAAGATCCGGATGTCAGACTTATGCTTCGTGCATGGTTTGAAAATACTCTATTTGCCGCATTAAAAACAGGTAAACCAAAGTTAAACCCAGGATATCCGGGCTCCCAGCGAAATGCTGTAAGCTTGTCAGTCGACATGAACATTGAATTGTCAAAGTTAATTGCGTTTGTGTTTTTTTGTCGTTCTCTTCTTGTGTTTGACATGTTTGGTGTTCCAGGCACACTACCAAACTCACGAAGCCGGAAGTTTGAGTCTGCATCAATACCAAAAGAATTCATTAACATTTTTATAGATGAAATTGTTCCCTTTGTCCTAGTAATATGTGGAATTTCTGTGGCAACCCTACGCCAAATAGAGTTTAAGATTGATTTAAGACTTCGAGACGAATGTACAACATTTTCATTTAAGTTTCTACCTAAGTTAAATTGTTCCGGTGTTGCGTCAAAAAATATGTTTGGAAGTTCAAACCCATATTGTTTTGCAACCATTTCTATTGCATTTTGTGGAATCCCATCTATATCCTGATAATTTAAAGAAGCAATATCAGACATTGAGTCAATGTACATTTTAACATCATCAAAGAAATTTGCCCATATGTATAAAAAGTTTGCAATAATCTGGTTTGAAGGCAGCTGTCCACCTCTGGGTAGGGATATCGACGATGTAAATTCCGGGATTAGAGCAGGGTCGATGGGCTGAATGTTATCTTCTCGCAAATAATGCTCTGGAATAAGTTTCAAGATCATGTTTGGATTTATGATATCGTAATTGCTTGCAGTTGTGAGCAATCTTATGTTAGTAGATAAAATTGTCGGATAATCTGGGAACAGAACTGGATTGTCATATTCCGATTCGAATCTTATTGGTGCAGGCTCTTCTTTTTCCCTGTTGTATACTTCATAATTTGTTAGATGAGCATGCAAACCGTTACCCGATGAGTCAAGCACCAGACTTACATTACCATACGAGCCTGTGGGCTCATTAAATTTGTAATATAGCGCAAGATTGGTATTGTCAATAACTGGGCGTGTAAAAGACTCAGATATCTGCGTTTGCGTTTTGGCCTCCGTCCAAAATCTAAGCTCGTCTAAAGATCCTGAAAATAAAGCTTTCGACGACATTGGCGTTACCGTTGGCGCGCCTGATTGTATTTGTGTTATGTGATCAGATCCGGATCCTATAGTTATTTCTCTGTCGATAAAATCTAGCTTTTCATAAAAAAGACTGTTTGATGAAGACATTAAAAATTTACCATTTTTCAATATTGACAGCTTGTTTGTATTACCCTTGTCAAAAATGCATGCAAAATGTGTAAAATCGCCTTTTTGTAAAGAGGCAGAAACATGAAGAGATGTTGAGTTTCTCGTCGCGGCCGGATCACCTGAACCTGATGAAACAATTGCGTGCAACGCTACAGTACTCTCAGAGTTGAGCGATCTTGAAAGCGCAAGAGTAATTCCTGTCATTCCATCAGAAGATAACTTTTGAAACAATATCTGATTATCGCGAGTTAAACCATCATTTGGTGGATTAACATATGCTTCAATTGTAAAACCTTTGTTTTTTACACCAGAACCAATCACGCTTTGCAATGACGCACTTTTGGCAAGCGCAGGAAATAAATAGCCTTGAGAATCACGTACGATAATTTTGTTGTCACTTCCGTTAAATTTTAAGTAACCGACATATTTTGGAAAGACACTATAAATATAATCTTCATAACCGGTGAGAGAATCATAAAATTGCTGTTTTTCCTTTTGGCTACCATCAAAAGGAAAATGGTTTACGATTTTTTGAAACGCCGCGTTTACTTTCATTTCTGCGGAGCCGAAAAAAGTGTGCTGAGAAAAATCAGTCCAGTCGACAGAAATTTGCTGCGTTGAGTGCAACCCATCAGACTGTGGTAAATATCGCCAACTCTTGTACTTATCATCATCGTCGTAATCACGCAAATCACTTTTTTGAATAGATTTATTTCCTATTTTTGGCGTAAAAGTCTCTATGATAATGTTGTTTGATGAAAATATTGGTTCGTTGCTCATTAATCCACCTTAAACGTTACACCGGTTTCTAAGATATTTTCTTCTTGAGATTCAACAACTAAAATGTCGATAGTGTAACTCCGTCCTATTGGCCAGTTAGCGGTTGACATCGTAAAGTACATTCCATCTTCATCAGAAGAAATTCTTGTTGCGTTTTCGGTTTTTGTAAACGGTATTATAATATTACCAGTGCGAATGTCCCTTATTCTGTAATATGCTTCTTCAAATCGAAGACTAGGTAAACTATATTTTTTACGCACTGGATTTTGAGACGCGTTCAAATCTCGTATGTGTAAATCAACTCTGTGAAGCTCGTTTCTTTTATATGACTTTGCAAGATTTGTCGGATGGACCTTAAAATCGTTACGTGATGTTGAGCGGTATTTATCACTTAATTTCATTACAAACGAACCGGTATGATATATGTATGAACCAGAAACGTCGGTCCATCGTTCAAACATTTTTAGAGATCCAGACGTTTGGGCATGGGTTGCAAGCGATACCCCTGATGAAATCTCTGATTCTTCAAAACGCGAAATTGCAAAAGAAGAACTATAAAGACCGACTACTGGCTTGTTTGCTTTTGAATATATTCCAGCTGATGCTGTTAGCGCAAAGGAGCCGCTATGTATTATTACATGCAAACTGTCTGATCCTGTAAGCTGTACTTCATTAGACCCTGTCAGTAAATATGCACCTGTGCCTCGGATTTGGTTTTCTAGAAAAATCGATCCAGTTGTGCTAAAATACATGCTTTGGCGCTGATCATTTACTGTATCATCAAACGCAATAATTAGTTTTGGGCGTAAATACTCGTTTCTTGCATGCCTTGATGCAAACCTTTTTACAAACCTTGTTTTACTATCGGTTTCTTCCGACCCTGAAAATGCAACTAAAAACCCTTTGTCCTCTATGTACCCAGCAAGACTTGCAGAGACAGCGTTTGTCATGTCGACGTAAAGATCTTCGTGACCGGCCTCGAAGTATTGTGTCCCCACAAAACTAATTTCAGTACCTGAAATCGAGCCTGAGCCAATTAAATCGATATCTGTTGAGTTTAAATATCCGATTGCCGTAGCACCGCGACCATGCCACAGATCATATGCTCCATCAGTATAGCTTGCAGTTGCCCAGTTTGATTGGTCAAGATCATTAAAAGCATATATATCACCACCGCGGCCCTCGTCCCATGACTTTGACACTGGAAAGACGGCAACGTTGAACTTGCTTGGAGCGATCTGAGCTCCATTGATATCTTTGAGGCTAAGATAGGCCTTGAAAGAATCTAACTCTGCAACTTTTGCAATTGAGGAAGATACGGCGGTAAGATCAAACTTGATTAAAAGACGTGAAATTTCAGTCGGCGCATCATAATATCCTATACCGCCAGGAACAATTCGAGAACCTAAGAAACCTGTAAACACGGCTTCGTCATATAGTTTAAAGAGATCAAGTGTGGATGCTTGTCCAACATTTGCATCGGATGCGGATTGTGCGGTAGCAATTATTTTATTTGTGATGTAATTGTCCGCAGACGCTGAAAATATTAAATACATTATACATTTACCGTGATATCAGAGTTTGGATATTTCAATTCAAATATTGCATTCTGCGGAATTCCATAAGCTCCGTTTAGTCTATTTTGAGAGAAACTATAGTTAAATCCAGAATATAAACGATCCGCAATTGTTCCCGTTCTGTTCAAAAGCTGAAGTCCATCGATCGCCTGTACTCCGGGTGTCCCGAGCACAACACTGAACACGTCTGCCTCAACAATGTTTTGCCCAAGCTGAAAATTATTTATATTGAAAAACTCAGTTAAATTGTTAATAATATTGTTTGCAACATCATTTGGATTAGTACCGGCTTTAACAATGATGTTGACAACAACTCTAAAGTTAATTATGTTTGCATCAAGTATATCAAGTGAGTTTGATATTAGCCTGAATTCATTTAAGTAAGTTGACAAATTTTGTTTGAGCGAATCTGGACTTTGGCCTAACGTTCCATCAGAATCCCGTGAAAGCACATGAAGCGAAGCGGCCATTGGATTATTTGGATTTGGCAATATACTTGCTCTAAAGACACGGCCAAATTCAGCCGGCAATGTGTATACTCTTGCTAATAGGTCTTCTTTTGTAACGATTCTGTTTTGCATATTCCGTGCAGCCGGGATAATAGCACGCAGCTCAGTAACCGTAGGAGCGTTGTCCCCTCCTCTTGCCGGCAAGTCATTTTCAACATCAATTGATGCTATAATACGACTTCTTTCGCCGATTTGTGCCGCATCACGAAATACAATTGCAAGGTTTGCAACACCGTTTGTTGAATTTGCTGGCACGTTATGCGTTGATCCGCCGCCATGGCGGTATGATACGTTTATTGTAGTATTTTTAGGGTAAACGCCTAGGGTTTTTGTTTGCAAAATGTTGTTCGGATCGATACTAAATTTTGGCATTGTAGTTTTGCCATAAAGCGGCATAGCCATGGCTGATGGGTCTGGAATAATATCATCATCAACTGTTGACGGTGACCCCGAGCCAAATCTTAAAAGTGTTGATCTCGTCCCAATAGAAGTTTCTGCTACAAAACGGCGGGCGGCTGAGATTGCTTGAATGTTTAAAAACACTCCATCGTTTTTAAAATTTGGATTGTTCACGGCCTTAAAAACAGTATCTTGGCTTAAACTTTCGACTTCGTAATAATCATTTCCGTCTGAATCAAACACTCTATCAATTGAGCTCACAGATGGGTTTTTGAGCGTTAATGTACGAAACTGTAGATCAGTGTTTGGAATTACAAAAGTATCAGTTGTTGTGGTACCACTCACGCAAAGACCAGTAGAATATAAGAAAAATGAGGATGGTGCATCACCACGTCTATTTCCAGATACGATCGATGCAATGAGATCACCATTTTGGTCCTGCGCTGAAAAGTCAATATCATGCGTTAACTCAAAATTTACGCCAGCAGTGGTTGTAACGACAGTTCCTTTTTTAATAATTGGCAACGTTGCAACTTTCGGAAAAAATTCACCCTCAATTTGTTCCGACGGCACCTCAATGTAAAATTTCACATACATAGAAGCTGGACTAGCTCCTGTAATTTTTACGCCGGCAGTACGCAAGTGTCTTTCAATGTTCGTGTTTTCGACCGCGGTTTCATAGTTTAGCTCACCGAATTGATGATCTAGATAATATGACATATTATCGCCAACATAGGCAGCCATTTCAAGGAGCAGACCGCCAAGACTTGCCTCAGAAAAATCCTGCATATTATTAGGGAAATAAAGTCGTGCATGATTAATTAACTCATCTCGCAGGCCAACAAAATCTTTAGCAAGATATTTTCTTTTTTTATCGTTCTTTTTTGGCATGTTTAAACTCCCATCGGTAATATAATTGTGAGTGCGCGCGAGCGATCGTCGATTTGCGGAATCCCAAATGTAACCTTGACGGACAATGCGCCCCCAGGAAAAGAATCAACATTGTTTAAGGAAAGAAGCTCTGGTGGAATTTGCGTAGTTGTAAAATCTTGTAATGTAACAAACGGCATAAACGCGCGAACGGCGTTCTGTATTTTTGCCATCATTTCAATTTCTGCATCTTCCTTATTTGCTGTGCCAAACTGTGTTTTTCTTATATCAGTTCCAAAAGCCGGATTACCTAGTCTTTCGCCTTTGTTAGTTAAAATTAGGTTGCGTAGATTGTCGACAACATTTTCTGCCAAGTCATAATGCATTTCGAAAAGTGTTCCGCTTTTCATTGAAATTGGTGTTTTTATTCCTATAGGATTAATTACAATAGGAACTGTGTTTTCGAAACGAGCGTTGTATTCGTCTATTCTTTGCCCAGCAGCTTTAAATGAAATTGTACTAGCGGCACCTTTACCAAAATCTTTTCTTGTCATTTTTTACAGCTCCTCGCAATAATTATGCATTATCTATTATTTTAGTGTAATTTATATCCTTGTTTGTCTTATAAAAGTGGACCTGAAACTGGTCCTACACCAAAGTCTTTTGCGGTGCAAACTCCAGTAAACACCGAAGCCTTGAAAGAAGTGTGAATAATCTGTCCCATTGCGTTTGCAATCTGATCTACATCTGCACCAGCTAGCCCTGCAGGAGCAACTGACGTGAGCGGCGGAGGAATAGACATGACCGTTGCACCGATAACCATGTCTCCAAAGGGCGGTGGAAGTTTTTGCGGATGGCTAGAAAAATTAGTAAGTGTGGCAGCAACGTATGCAACTATACCGTTTGCCATTGTCATCATCGATGCATCTTGCGAGCTAAATTGTGCATTAATTGCAGAAGTCAGAGCAGCTTTGCCAGGCATTTCTGAAACTAACTTTTGTTTTGATCCTAACGCTGATGAAATCACTGGAGGTGCACCCGGGATTAGAATAGGCCCAGGAAGGCATACGATCTCTGCGTCGGCTGCATAATTTGTAATCGCGTCAGAAATTTTGCTAGCGACCTCGGTACTTTCGGCGCCACCGTCGCCTGCTTTTAGCGCGGTTCTTAAACCATTTTGTAATTTTGACAAAGAAAGCATTTATCGCGTCATACCGATTTTTGAAAGAGTTTTTGTTAAATTACTTCGTGCGGTTGCTGTACCTGCATTGTCGCCGATAACAGTTGGAGGACCACTTGGTCCTACACCGGTTGGATGGAAGTGTGTATCAAACTTTGTCTTTAAAAACAATTCCAATGCAGTAAAAAAATCTGTCAGAAGTGTTTTTAACTCATTGCCAAGCACAAGAGGCTCTGTAGCCCCTGCGCCAATAAACACATGGTCACCAGCGCCATTAGACGTCTCGCGTCCAGTGCCTAAAACAATACTTGATCCATCAATCATAACTGTGCCATCGGATTCCATTGCAATTAATGAAGAGCCTAGGCCGTCTAGTGTAGAATGACCAGAGCCATCACGAGTGCCTTCTTTCACAAGTCTTATACTACCATTTATATCTTCTCCGTCTGCGGTTGATGCGTCAAAATGATCTGCAAATATGTGGTTTCTTGCAACGATTCGTAAATGATCAGACTTTAAAACTATACCTGCGCCGGGTGATGCTGGAAAGTCTAGACCAGGTATTTTTGGATAGTTATCTTTTAGTGAGAAGTTTATGTCTGCGTGCGCATTGGTGCTGATATATATTCGGCTAGCATCAAATCCAAAATCTGGGTCGCCTTCAATATTGTTTATTTGTTCTAATTTGTTAATCGACAAATTTTTGTCTGTTTCGATCTCCCCAGATTCCGAGATAATTTGTGAAGATGCGGTTCTTTGAGGTACATCACCCAATTGATTTTTGGTGGTAGATTTTTTTGGATAGTGTCTTCCGCGGCCAGTCACAAGATCTATTGTGCCTGAGTAACGTTGATTGTGGATCTCAACCGGTCCAGCCATTACTGAAGGTGTGTCAAGTTTTAATTTTTTTTCTTTTAAGTGGCCGCCGCCAGTGCCTAGCGATATTAGCGTGTTACTCGAGCCTTGTATTACTAAATCACCTGGTCTTTTTTTGTACCTTGGAATTGGTTCTACATGATGTTTTGTCGATTCGCCTATATAATCAAAATACTTTTCATTTGCTTGCTCAGGCTCAAGTTTGTCAACATCGGGCAACGTTTGCAAAATTTTGGTGTTAACGTCTTTTGGCAAAACATTACCATCGCTAGTTCCTTCTGCAGCTTTTGCATTTTCAGATGTTGATTGCTCTTTTCCATCCTGTTTGAAGCGTCCAGAAACGGTTTTCGAAACGTCATCTAGTTGTTGACCGAAGTTTTTTCTACAAAGCCAATGATATCGTCCGCTTACCTCCATAACCCAAACACTTTCGCCGGCCTTCACCGGCAAAGCAAAATGATTTTGAAGGAGTGGGTAGGCTAAAACTTCTTGCCCCGGGGATTCTGTCAAGCGTACAATTAGAGAGTTGTATGGTGCTTCTAAAAGTTCTTGCTCGGGTATAGCATTACTTTTTAAAAAAAACCCTTCTTTTTTTTCGTAAAATCCGGCTGTCTTGTTTTCAGCTTCTGGCGGGAAAACAATAGTGCTTGGATCTGCAATTACCTCTTGTACAAAAGCCTCAGTAAACATTTAGCTGCCTATTTGTTTAAAAATATCATCTGGTGAAATTGCAGATGCTTTTTCTTCTTCTTTTGCAATAAGCTCAGCTAGTTTAATGAGCTGGTCATTTGCTTTATTCATACGCTCAATATACTTTGCTAGCTGGTTACCGACCTGTACATGGTCAGCCGTCGATCCGCTTAAACTAGTGAAAGCGTCTGTGAAAAGCATGTATGCGTTCATTCTGTCGATGAATGCGTTCTCATATATTTCTTTCCATAGCTGTTTTTTCTTTCCTTCGATATTTTCTATTGAATCAAGCAATTCCTCAAAATCGCCAATTTTCTTTTTTATATCATCAAACGTAAGTTCGTTAGCCATGTTAATCTCCTAAAATATATCATATTTTTTGTCCGGCCCAACTAGTCCGCGGTATATTTTGCGCAGATTCGACATACATACCGAAAGCTGTTTTGATGTCAGGCCGGAAAGTTCTCGTACATAAACAAAAAGCGCGCGCTTATTTAAGTAATCAAGTTGATCAACATTTTCAAATATTTGAATGATAGCATCTACACATTTTTTTTCTTGGTTGTTTTTCGCACGAGTTTTTATTTCGAACAACAGTAGCTTCATGTCTGCTAGATTTTCTTTTATATCGATCGCTCGTTCTGGGGATGGGCAAATTGAATATGATTCAATTGCATATTTGTCCGCGACTGATAAGTTATCATCATCAATATATACTAGTCTATCAACGCGTTTTTTTCTTCTTCTTGATTGGATTATTAGCCAGTTTTTTGCAATTACGTTAAAATATGAAAACGCGTTTTTCCCGCGTCCATGATCAAACTTGTGCAAATTTTCATAGAGATTTATTACGCAGTTATGTTTAAGGGTGTCAACGCAAGGGTGTTGTTTGTGAAACCCATAAACGAAAATTAAGTTTTCTGAGAGCTTCTCGAGAGCAGGTCTAATTTCATCAGTATAGACTTTTTCGCGGAAATTTTGGTCTTTTGACTCAACGTAATTTTTAATAGCTGCCTGTGTATCTTTGGTAAAATATGGTTTTTTTCCTGAACTTGGTCTTTTTATCTTTCTTCTTTTAACTATTTTTTTTGCTTTGGCCACTCTGATCCTCCTCAATTTGCGTTATCTTATTTGCGACAAGTAGGATCGAGTCGCGGCTGCTTTTTATATCATCTAATACCGCTCTGACTTGTGGTGAGTCAAAAAACAACGGTATCTCGAGCACTTTCGAAATTGAGATGTATTTGGAATCTAAAATTTCTAATGCATCTTCAATTGAATCTTGCGTACGCAAAATAATGTTTGCAAATTTCCAATTGTAATAAAGTGAAGGCATAAGAACGAATGTACATATGCCGAACAATATCCATGGCAAATAGCTCATAAGCTCCCCAAAACAGTATCATATTCTTTTGCCAGGTAACCAAAAGAAAACTTTTCAACGACACGATCCCTTAATAATTGTGCGTTTGTCTGTGCTTTTTCTTGATTCTTTAAAAAATAATTAATTTTTTTAATAAAATCTTTTCTATCTGGTTGTGCCCATTTTGCCCCGGGCACAAATATTGTGCCATCAATTTTTGACTGCGGAACATCAACAAGCGTTTTCTTTACCTTACCCCATTTTCCTAAATCAAGAAAATCTTTGTGACCTGACCAATTAGTAGCAATTACAGGAAGACCAGCGGCTGCGGCTTCTAGCAACGGAAGCCCAAATCCTTCTCCGCGGGTTGCAGATATAAAAGCAGAAATTTTTTCGTTCTTGTACAAGCTAGCTACCTCAGCTTGCTTCATTGAGCCATGCAAAAGATATATTTTTATTTTGCTGTCTTTTGGTTTGATTGTATCTACCACCGCCTTGAGTTTTTGACGCGTTACATGTTTGTCAATTTTGCAATTTGTTCCGGAATTTGTTTTGATTATTAGGCCGTACGGTTTATCTGCATATGCCTCAACAAACCATTTGATCGTATCAAAAGTGTTTTTGCGATCGTTGATTGAATCATGTCCAGTAATTTGACCAAGCATCAAGAAGTTTGTCTCCGTTGACACGTTGCTTAGATTGTCTTCAACCAAATCCCCACAGATGCTGTCGTCAGCGCATTCATCATAAAAAGACTCATGTATAACCTTTACGTTTTCATATCCACAGTCAACAAACGTTTGTTTTGAGAATCTTGACGGAACAATTACGAGATCCATTTTTCTGCAACATTCAATCCATTGTTGCGAACAAATATCGGTTTCAATACCGGCAGTGACACCGACATTTTTTACACCAACATCCGGAGTCCATTCATTTGGCAATTGTATTTGAATTGATAAGTCAGGCTTTCTTTTTAGTGGGCTTGTACGATCCATAATTTGACCAATAAGACCGTTGCATTCATCTCTGCTTATATACCATGGTGTTACACCCCAAGGCGTAACATCAGCAACAATATCGTGACCTCTTGTTAATGCCCATCTAAATATTTGTCGTGAATGAACACCATAGCCAGATTGTGTTAGAAGCGGACCTTTAATATGAATAAGCGCCATTATATCACCTCACATGTAAATCTTTCATATTTTTCTTTCCAATTGCTTATGGTTTCGAGCATCGTATTGTGCCATTTGTCAACAGTGTCTTGATAACCAAATTCATAATTTGCATATGCATATGCTTTTTCGCCTAAAGTCTTTCTGCCTTCTGGTCCGAGTTTCCACATTTCATACATCTTATCAGCAATAGTTTGCACGGTAGTATAATCTTCGTATATAAATGGGACTGACTGTGATCCAACCAACGTTTGTAACTCAATTGGCAATGCAAAACCATTTTCAGAATTATCCCTATGATCAACTACTTGACGTGTTTGGCCGCCGGTTTTTGGTGCAATTATAGGAGTCTTTGTCATCATAGCTTCAAGAGTTGAAAGACCAAAACCTTCAGCATAGCTGATATTGATAGTGAAATCTGCAATATTGTGAAAAGCGTTCATTTGTTCAAAACCAACCCGCTCTTGAGAAAAGCAAATATTACTTTCAATGCCAAGCATCTTTGCAACCTGAAACAAGTTTGGACCTTCAGGATCTGTTGGATCAGTATGTAAAAGAAGTGTTGCTTTTTTCTCGCCCGTTTCAGCTTCTATTTTGTCTGTAAACAACTTCCAAGCCCATAAAAGATCAGCTGGACGCTTTCTTCGCGCGTTTCGATTTACCCAAAACCCAACGAAGTCATCTGCTTTGTCCGGACCAAGCATTTGAGTTTTCCAACTAGCTTTTTGTTCATCATCCACTGGAAAGAAGGTCTCTGGTGGTAATGCATGCGGCACGAAATTGGTTTTATTAGGATATTTTTCAGCTACTTGTTCATATGTGTGATGACTGTGGCAATTTATAAGATCTGTTGATTCATAAAACGGATCATTAAAAGTTGGATATGGTTTGTTATCCCACACGTGCCAATATACGATTGGACAAACCTGGTGAATTTCATCCTCCATTTCGAAGAGCCAATAAAAAAACCGTGGATCAGTAAATATAAAAAGTATATCTGGTTTTTCTGTTGCCAATGCTAAACGCAGTAATTGTTTATTTCCAAATCCGTCAATAGGTTTTATTATAAAATCATCTGAAAGCCTTACTATTTCATAGTCTTCATGCTTCATTGCTGCACCGAACTGCCTAACAGTCCAGCAGCCCTTTTTTATTAGACCGTTGATCAGATGCCTCGACTGTGTACCTACGCCACTTGTCGATAGCGCATGGTCACTTAACATCAGTATTTTTAATTTTTTACCAGCCTTTTCCACTGCAGTGCTCCGTATTTTTGTAAGGGCAAAAAGTACAGTTGCTGTAATTTTTTAGCTTGATGCCCTTTTTTACATTGATTATCATTTTACTCACAAGTTGGTTTGCTTTTTCTAAAAACTTTGGACCTGCCGAAAAAGAAAACAGTTCTATGCTCTTTCCAGGCTTTGCGCCGCGCTTTAAGAAAACGTATCCAACCTTAATGTCCTTAATTGGTATATTAAATTTATTTGCCCAGTGATGCTTGTAAAGTGCAACCTGTGCAAGAGACAAAAATTCTTTTTTCTTTTTCCAAAACCAACCGGTTTTTTTAGTGGTTTTCCAATCCAGTATCCAGTACTCTACTTGACCTGAACCTGGCTTCTTCTCGCGGGCAATTACACAATCGATAAAACCTTTAAATGACATATCGTTGTCAAAGGCTTCATAAAGCTGGTGCTCAGCGCTCATGAGTTCCCAACCAGGAAAGGTGTCATCCATAAAAGATTGAAAATCATCAACGATTGTACATGCGGAATTCTGCATTACAGCAGTCGACTCGTGTTCATATTTCCAGCCATTAGCTTTTCTTTCTTCGGTTATAAGACTAATATATTCTTGCGTGTCATAACCTTTTTCTTCCCAGCGTTCAGCTATTCGATTTTTTATTTTGTCTTTGTCAAATGGGGTGCCGTTCAAATAATCTTCAATCGCCTCATGGACAATTGTCCCAAAGTCAGCATAAGGATTATCAACATATGTGTTAATACCTTTTACGTACATCAGATAATGACGATAAGGGCATTCTGCCCACGCCTTTACTTCTGAAAATGAAACATGTTTCTTTCCTGTCGGGAATGATTCTGCCATAATAATATCCTTTTCTATTATTATAGCATATAATCTTGATTTGTATCCCTTCGGTTATACAGGATTACTTCTGCATTCGTGCAAGTTCTATAGCAAGATCCGACTCGTACATGTCTTCAGCAAGTTTTACCATGTCATATTTAGGGCGCCAGCCGAGTTTCGTAAAAGCTTTTGTTGGATCACCCAATAGTAACGGAACCTCATGTGGCCTAAAAAACTTTGGATCTATTTCAACATGGTGATCGACGTTTAGACCTGCTACGCCAAAAACAAAATACAAAAAGTTTTCGACAGAGTGTGTTTGGCCAGTAGCAATTACGTAGTCATCTGGTGTATCTTGTTGCAACATCAGCCACATCGCTTCGACATAGTCTTTTGCATGGCCCCAATCCCTTTTTGCTTCAAGGTTTCCAAGATACAATTTTTCTTGCAAACCAAGCTTAATTCTGGCTGCAGCTTTTGTAATCTTTCTTGTAACAAAAGTTTCTCCTCTTCTCGGGCTTTCATGATTAAATAGAATGCCAGAGCAGGCATACATATTGTAACCAATTCTGTAGTTACGAACGAGATTGTGGCTAAAAACCTTTGCACAAGCATACGGAGACGCAGGCATTAAAGCAGTTTTTTCATTTTGAGGTACTTCAGGATTGTCGCCAAACATTTCAGAACTAGATGCCTGGTAAAATTTTGCCCCTGGACAAGTTTGGCGAATTGCTTCTAACAATCTAAGTGTACCCATACCAGTAATATCAGCAGTTTCTACAGGATTATCAAAAGATACTCGCACATGACTTTGCGCAGCCAAATTGTATATTTCATCAGGCTTGTACTTTAAAAGTATCCTATACATCCAATCAGACGCATGCATTGAACCATACTCAAGCACAAAGTTTTCATTATCATACAAATGATCGATTCTGTCCGTACATATTAGCGATGTCCTTCTCTTTATGCCTACAACCTTATATCCCTTTTTTAACAATAAATCTGAAAGATATGATCCATCTTGTCCAGTCACACCCGTTATGATTGCTGTTTTTTTCTTAGTCTTCACTTACTGCCCTTCCTTTCATACTTTCCCAATCGCGATTTTTTCTGTATACAGCATTTGACCTTGAAACTTCATGCAAAAACGATGAGCTTTCATGAGGTACTCCACAAGCTTCTGCAAACTTTATCATTGCATACAGATCTTTTGGAAAGCAATGACCACCAAATCCACGATCGCCATCAGGTCCTGGTACAGCAAGATGGCTTTTACCTATTCTTTCATCGTATAACGCGTACTCACAAACTTTATCATAGTCTATATTAGCCTTTTTGCATATTTCGTACATTTGATTTGCAAAAGTTACTTTTGTTGCGAGAAAACAGTTTGTAAAGTATTTGACCATTTCCGCGGTTTTTGATTTAGTAACTACGATTGGGATATTTGGAAAAGCTTTTCGATACATCTGTTTTACTTCTTTTGCGCCGTCACCGCCAACAATAATTCGAGTCTGATTTTTAAAATCTTCAACAGAATTAGCTTCTGTTAAAAACTCTGGGCTAAAACAAAGATTTATTCTTGGATATTTCTTGGCAAGTCGATCGGTAGTTCCCGGCGGTACAGTTGATTTAATGACAAACGTTTTTTTGCGCTTTTGCGTTTTTAAAAAGTCTGAATGTACGGGGTTTGGATTTTGTTTTTTTAGGCTTACGTAAGCATTATCAAGGGCCGTTTCAAGGATCCGCGTGTCGCATGAACCGTTTTTTCGCATAGGTGTTGGGACACAAACAAAGACAATGCCACTATGCCAAATTACCTCATCGACCGATTTTTTGTCTGCAAGATTCCAACATCTATTTTTGTCAATATCGTATGCCTTTATTTCATAAAATTTTTGCAAACCCTCTCTTATAGCCGTACCAACAAATCCCTGCCCAATAATGCCTATTGTAGTTGTTCGCACTGTTGTCTCCTAATTAAAGTTTACTTTGCCATCAAGCAATCTATCAATTTTTTTGATTACGTGATCGAGTGTAATTGCTACGTCTTTAGCCCTGATGAGTGATGATGGCTCATCTTTTCCAGGTATTGATTTGTATTCTTCAATTAAAAGCTTTCTTATTTCAATAAGTTGTAGTAGTTCATTTTTTTCCATTTTTGCTCCAATAGGAATATATTCCCTTCTCAATTTCATATTCCATATATTTTACCTCTTTTGGCTCTATTTGTACAGCCCAATCCCACGTTTCTGATATCAGTTCATATAAATCTGTATTGTCAGTGAAACCTAAAATGTCTTTTGCCTTGTCGTGGTTACACCACATCATTTTAACTTCATCTCGGGCCTGCAGGTGTACATGAGCTGGCCGTATGCCCATCTTTTCGTGCGCAACATCTTCAACTATTTGCGCGAGTGTATTTATCGATACATGGCCATCGGCACCGATATTTATGATTTGACAATCTGTATGTTTGTTTGTCATCAATTGATAGAATGGCCTCATATAAAATTTTATATCGCTAAATGCGCGTCTTTGCTCTCCAGTTCCATATATTGTTAAAGACTCGCCAGCCATCGCTTTGCGTATCCAGATTCCTGCAACGTTACGATATCTATCCCAAATATTTTGCCTTGGGCCGATTATATTATGTGGACGAATAATTGTGTAATTTAAACCAAATTGACGATGCGCATTTTCAATATCCATTTCAATAGCATATTTTGCGATACCATATGGATCTTGGGGATTAGGCTTCATGTCTTCCGTAAAAGGAGGCATCTGGTCGCCATAAACATCCATTGAGGATGCAAAGATAAACTTCTTAACATTATGTTTTATACATCCGTTAATAAGATTCACACTTGCAATTACATTGTTTGTATAATTAAATCTCCTGATAAATGGACTCAAGCCTACAGCTGCGTAGGCGGCAAAGTGATAAACAAAATCAAATTTATGACTGTTCATAATATGATCAACAGCAGCATCATCAGATAAATCTACAGGGTAAAAAGTAGCGCGTGTATCGATATTTTCAATATATCCGCCTGAAAGATTATCGATACATACGACTGTATGGCCTTTGTTAATTAGAAACTCTGTAAAGTGACTGCCTAATAATCCAGCGGCGCCGGTAACCAAAATATTATGTGCCTCTGACATTTGGATACTCCTTTAAAAACCATTCGCATGTTTTTTGCAAACCTTCATCTAACGGTGTATATGTGAAGCTAGGATACAATTCTGTAAAGCGTTTGTTCGTGCTTGGCTTTTTGAACTGGCCTGAAGGCATTTTGTCGTCCCATGTACTTTGTATTGGTGCATCTAATATGTTCTGTATTTTAACAACTAGATCGTATATACTGATATCTCCTGCTGCGCCGATATTAAGTGGTTCCTCGTTAGTGTAATTTTCGACCATCCACATAAGAATCTTGGCAATGTCTTTCGAATAAGTAAATTCACGACGGGGCCGGCCATTGCCCCAAAATCTTAATTGGCTACCATCCCTTTTTGCTTCAAAAACTTTTCTGATGATTGCCGGCACAACATGTCCGTTTTGCAAATCAAAGTTGTCATTCTCACCATAGATGTTGTTTGGTACTGCAGTAACATACTGCAACCCGTACTGTTGTCTTATTGCGCGACTATGAACGTCTAGCATACGCTTTGCATATGCGTATCCGAAGTTGCTCACGTGTGGTGGTCCGTTGTGTATTTGATCTTCGCTTAAAGGGTATGTTGGGTTATCAGGATACACACAGGTCGAAAGAAGAGATACAACTTTTGGAACGTTTTGATTTTTTGCTGCATTAAGCAAATTAGTGTTCATGAGAATGTTATCATAGAAAAAATCTGCAACGTAATCAGTGTTACCCTTGACACCACCGACTTTTGCGGCTAAATGAATAACAGCATCCGGTTGATGATCAGCAATCATGCACCTGCAGTCGCTACCATGGCGAAGATCATAGTCGTTGGATCCGACTAATATCAGCTCGTGGTCTGTTTCGATTTTTTTAAATGCAGAACCAACCATACCTGTGCCGCCGGTTACTAATATTTTCATTGATTATTCCTTTTGAATTTATCGATAAATGTTTTTTCTTTGATTTCTGTCGCAACTTTCTCTGCTATCGGACATTTGCCCGTGATTCCTTTTCTCTTATAGACTGGTTGGTTGTATACGACTTCTGGGTAATGTCCTTCATTTGGTCCGCGGATGCCAAGCTCTGCCGTGATTCCTGTCATGTGTATTTTCATTTGCTCGTACGCCATTAAACACAAAGGTTCAGCCAATCTAAAGTTAAATCCAATGTACTCGTGGTTATATTTACCAATTTGTCCTTGGTTACAAATAGCTCTTACCTTCTGCGCGTTTAGTTTTGAGTTTTTTGGGATACAAATCATGCCACCTTCAAACGTAGAAATATTTTTTGTTTTATAGAATGAAAATGTGCCGGCATCTGCTAGCATACCGGCGTACGTTCCGCAATGACTCTCGGCACCAAATGCCTGTGCTGTATCTTCTATCACGACAAGATTGTGTTTATTTGCTATTGAATTGATTTTATCCATGTCACAAACCCTTCCATATAGATGCACAGGAATTATTGCTTTTGTATTTTTTGTGATGGCTTGCTCAATCTTTTTTGGGTCGATAAGCAAGGTCTTAGGATCAATGTCGACAAAAACAGGAGTTGCTCCAGCAATTATGATTGCGTTTGATGTCGCTGCAAAAGTTAATGGTGTTGTTATAACCTCGTCATCAGGCTTGAGGTCTAGAGACCACAAAGGCGCTATTAGGGCACTGGTACCATTGTTTACTGCGATACAGTCTTGTAGACCGAATCGGTCTTTTACATAGTTTTCAAATATATCTCTAACGATTTGTGGCACGATTTACTTCTCACAAAAGTTACTATAATATTTTAATAACTTTTTGTTATTTTTACATAATTCAGAAATATTTTCTTGTTCAAAATAACACTGCGCTAATAGTTTGACGTCGATGTTGGTTTCTTTTGAAAACCTTTGTGCTCCTATTAGATTAAATCCGGTTTTGTTGTTTTTAATTGTCGTAAACGGAAAAACATTTTTCCTTACTTGTGAATTCATCCCTATCATACATCCGGCCCCTAAGTGTACATGCTGATGAATTGAACAATTGAAACCCAAATTACAGTAGTCTCC
>MDTA01158449.1_pt1 | contig 21376 bp, 17 predicted proteins | sample 811151 | NCBI WGS metagenome assembly MDTA01 (sample SAMN05326648, study PRJNA326480) | marine metagenome | isolation source: seawater | place: Indian Ocean: South | collected 2010 | reverse complement strand
TTATATTAGCTGTTGCAGTTTTTTTTGGGGTAGCTATTTGACAAAACATCACAGTTAATAAAAAGTGATAAAGGCAGCAAAAATTGTATTGGCCAGAAAAATAAATTAGATCAGATATGATAAACATAAATAATGACGCTAATGTTCCAGAACTTGTAGATGTGCAGAAATGTTAGAGAGACATCATTTGGTAACATTTTTAAACGGTGAAACTGAAATTACCCAATTTGATGATTATTGCGCCAATCAAGCCAAATCGCATCAAAGTAAGCTAACTAAGCCATTGGGAAGCCTTGGAAAACTTGAAGGATTTGCTGTGTGGATGGCAGGATGGCAAAAAAAAATTAACCCGACGGTGAACCAAGCGCATTGTTTGATATTTGCAGGCAACCATGGCGTAGCATCCAAAGGCGTATCAGCATACCCCTCAGAAGTGACCAGACAAATGGTAGAAAATTTCAAAAATGGGGGAGCTGCCATAAATCAGTTGTGTAATTTGGCAAATATAAGGCTTTCCGTGAAGCCAATAGACTTGGATAAACCAACCCGTGATTTTACGCAGGAAGCAGCGATGGAAATAGAAGAAACAATTTCAGCAATGAAATTAGGCTTCGACTCTGTTCCTCATAATTGTGATTTATTGGTATTGGGAGAAATGGGAATTTCAAATACTACAGCAGCAACTGCTATTACCTGTGCTCTGTTTGGCGGTTCTGTCGAAGAGTGGACGGGTATGGGTACCGGCATCGATGATAAAAGGTTGTTAAATAAGATTTCCGTAATAAAAGCCGCATTAAGATTACATGGGGCAAAATATTTCAGCCCCCAAAGCATTCTCGCATGTTTAGGAGGTAGAGAACTGGCCGCAATTGCAGGTTCAGTTATTGCCGCAAGACTTCTTCACATACCTGTATTACTAGATGGCTTTGTTTGTACGGCTGCTGCAGCAACACTTACGCTGCTTCACAAAAAAATTTTAGATCATTGCTTGATATCTCATCTATCAACTGAACCTGGCCACCTAGCGATCCTATCACATCTAGATAAAGAACCAATTCTAGATCTAAATTTAAGATTGGGAGAAGGTAGTGGTGCGGCTATAGCATCCATGATAATTAGATCCGCTCTTGCGACTCACAATGGAATGTCTACATTCTCTCAAGCTAAAGTGAGTGAAAAATATTAACGATGCAAATATTTTATAAGAACAAATATGCAGTAGATTTTTTTGCCACAGTAATGTTTTTTACACGAATTCCTATAAAGTGGAGTTATTTTTCGAATGAGGCTCCTAATTTGACAAGAGCTGCTTGGGCCTTCCCTCTGGTTGGTTATCTTTTAGGTTTTTGTTCTGGAGTTATCGGGGATATTTTTCTTTTTTTGGGTCTACCGATATTCCTGTCTTGTGTAATTGCTGTCGGTATTAGCGTCATTCTTTCAGGAGCCTTTCATGAAGATGGCTTGGCTGATATGGCTGATGGCTTTGGAGCTGGAGGAGCCCCAGAAAGAATTAATGAAATTATGCACGACAGCCGCCTCGGAACCTATGGGGTAACCGCCTTGACATTGGGACTTTCAATGCGCCTCGGCTTAGTAGTTTGTTTAGTTGATCTAGGCTACTCTTTAGTATTAATTTTATCAACTGGCTTTGCGTCGGGAAAATTAGCTATTATTTTGACGCGTAATTCATTCTATCCTTCGAAATTTGCGAAAACTGGTAGTATAATTGGAGAGATTTCTCCTCTAAATTTAGTGTTAGCGTGTTTGATATGGCTCATACCAGTAGCTCTAGTTTTTCCTGTTTTAAGTATAAGTGTAGGAATAATTTTTATAGGTTGTGTGATTTATTTTTTAGGGATTAGGTCAAATCGCTATGTCGGTGGGATTACGGGAGATATTTTGGGTGCGGTAGCTTTCTTAAGTGAATTAATGTTCTTAATGGGAATAATTCTTATTTTAGTAGGCGGTGATGCGTGAGTAAACCTGCCAAACTTATTCTAATACGCCACGCTCCTGTCGAAAAAATGGCGGGTTTCTTACCAATGAATGACGGAAACGCTATAATAACAGAAGTTCAAATTAGAAAACTTGCTAATCGGCTTCCGAAAAATTGTATTTGGTATGTAAGTCCATTAAAGCGAACTATTCAAACAACTGAGGCACTGTCAGAATACGTCACAATAAAAGAAATGATTATCGAGAATAATCTGCGAGAACAAAATTTTGGAGATTGGGAAGGAAGAAAAATTAGTGAGGTGTGGAAGGAAATTCAAAACAACAAAAACGAACATAATCATTCATTCATTGCACCAGAAGTTTGTCCTCCAAACGGAGACTGTTTTTTAGATCAGTGCATGCGCGTTTCTATCTGGCTTCGTGAGTTAGATCTCGTGGCTTCTAAAACTTATATCGTGATTGCTCATGCAGGCACTATAAAAGCTGCCTTGTCTTATATGCTTGAGATAGATCCCGATAAAGCAATTGGAATAGAAGTATCGCATCTTGCCCTTAATATTGTCGAGGTGTTAAGAAAAGAGCATGACAGGTATCGGGGTGGTAGATACCGACTTCTCTGTTTAAATCAAAAATAAATGGAGTCTTTCAAGTATTAAACTGATAAATTATGATCAGAAAGTAATTATATTCAGATACTAATAAAACAGCTTGACTAAGTCACGAAACATACTCGCACTATCAAGAATAGAACAAACTCACATCTTTTTATAAATCAACTGTTCCAACATTCTCTAATTATCAAATTTGTACAGTACTAACTTTCTCGTAAAGACCTGAGCTCGGTTATAGATAAACTTCAAAATTTCAATCTAAACATTTATCAGTTTACAAACCCACTCTTGATATTTAAGTTCAAAAAATGAGTTAAAGTAAAGCTACATTTATTAAAAATCGTGTCAAAATGGGAGAATGTAATGATAGATAGTTTTGGTGGAATTTTAAACCTAATAATATGGTTAGTAGCCGCTTTAGGAGCAGGATATTACGCTTATCGATGTTTGTTTGGAACACGAGGTATGATTGAACAATATGGGGCCGGCGATGGAGCGGCTTTTCCACTATATTTGGTTGGTACATTTTCAGGTGCCGGATTCATTATGAGTGTAGTGATTTTATTTTCTGGACCAGAAGGGGCATGGGCTTTTGTAACTTACAGTTTCGTGCAAGCATTACTAGGTACAGTTTTTGGATATAGAATCTTAAGTAGTTCATGGGCAGAAGCCGAAGGTGTTAAGATGACAGCCGAATTTTGGATCGCACCACTTGTTTTTACAATCCTATTCGGATTTCTGCTGTTCAATATGCAAGATATTTTATATGCAACCCAAACCTCAAATTAAAATCAGAAAAAAACTCACCATAGTAATCAATCATATTTATAAAGAAGATAAAAACATTTTAACATAACTTTCCTTAATTTCTAAATTTGAAAGGGGATTAACCGTCATACAAAGATCATATAAATCTTTACACAGTTTCTCCAAAACTTGGGTGCATTTTACATTTGGAAATACTTATGGTTGATTATTTGGAGGTCGGTTGTGGGCCCACCGTTCTTCTTCTGCATTCGTCGGCAAGCGGAAACCATCAATGGAAAAATTTTATCAACTCATCTAAAGACAGTTTTCATTTTATAGCTCTTAACCTAATTGGTTATGGAAAAACAGAAAAATGGAAGTCCGAATATCCACAAAAATTGATTGATCAGGTACGCCTTCTAGAGAAAATTCCATCGCTGATGGATAGAAACTTTTCCGTGATAGGGCACTCCTTTGGCGGTAGCGTGGCAATGATGGCAGCTCTACATTTTGAACATGTTATAGATAAATTAATCCTTATAGAACCTAATCCCTTTTACCTACTTAAAAAATCTGGGTTTTCCAAAGCATATCTAGAGTCGCTGGTTCTACAAAAGAAAATCAAAAAATATTATAATAACGACTGGCAGAAAGCTGTTAGTTTTTTTTCTGACTACTGGAATGGAAAAGGCTCGTGGGAATTGTACTCTGATTATCAAAAAGAACGGTTTTCAGAAATTTTGAAACCCAATTATCACGAGTGGGACGCAGTATTAAATGAAACGACTACTATTGAAGAGTGGTATAAAAAGCTTCCATCCAAGACAACCTTTATTAGTGCCCAAGATACGGTCTTTTCTATAAGAGAAATTAGAAGGTTATTCATGCACCATTGTAAAAATTGGAATTTTCAAACAATTAAATCTGGTGGGCATATGGCAATAATTAAGAAACCCGATCAATTAACGAAACTACTACTTAAAGCACTACTTTAAGACAGTAAAAGTTAACTTTAGCCGAATTTAATCCTTGTTTGATCATCTTGCTGTTTTAGAAATAGTGTGAATAACAGGAACCTAATGCAGCAGTTCAATTCACCGGTTTACGGGCTATAATCACTTAAGAACTAAACGAATTAACAGGTACTTTCAAATAACTTGAATTTGAAAAATTAAAATAGCAAAAATTTCATCATATTTTCTTTAAGCGACACTGAATAGTATGATTAGACCTATTTATAAATATGCATCAGCATCTCAACTTTGAACTTTTTTACCACACAAATATATTAGAAGCCATTTTTTATATATTTTTTTTTCGCACTTTATTTCTCTATAAAACACAATAATTTTTCAAAGCATAAATAAAAACCATCCTTCTCTACAAAAATCCTAATTTACTCCCTCAACTTTGCGAGAAGCTTGTACTGACGGTCGGCCTTTCATTCTTTCGTAATGCGCCTGAACATTTTTTGGTAGGCTCCAGCCAGCAATTTCAACCGCCCAATATTCGTTGTAGTAAAGTGCTGCATCAGCGATTGAAAAACTACCCATGAGATATTGCCTATCTTTTAGCTGATTGTTAATCAAGCCCAAGCCTTCAAGCATCGCATGTTTGCCCCTTACTCTCAGCAACTCCTGTCCAGTTGGGTTATCTGAGTAAACATCAGGCCTTCGCCACATACGCCAAGACAACATATGAACCGTACCCACGATAAAATCTAATACCTCTATTGTTCGTACCAAACTTTCTGGATCGGTTGACATCAGTTTTTTGTCGGGATTAGTTAATGCCAACCAGATAGCAATCGCTGAAAATTCTGTTAGGACACTACCATCCTTGCGTATTAGTGCCGCCACTTTTCCTTTTGGGTTAATTGCTTTATATTCTGGGGTTTTCTGTTCGCCCTGCGAAATATCAATCATTTTTAAATCATACGGAGATCCAATTTCTTCCATTAAAACATGAATCCCGATTGAACAGGTTTTCTTTGCGTAACAAAGAGTAATCATAGGTAAAACTCCTGACCTTGTTGTCTTGTTTCAAAAAGAAGAAACTTTTTTCTCATAACCTAGGATAATATCTATACAAAACCTGGGTCAAGTATAACGATATAATTAATTTAATCTCACGGAGTAATAGTTATCCTTCCTAACGCTTCTAAAAGTTCTGTTGAATCGACAATCACCAAATTAAAGCAATATAAATAATTTCGATAGTTGCTACAATTGAGAACATAGTTTCCTCCAAAGACTGCCCTAATACCTCCGGATAATTTTTTACAATAAATTTTTCATAAGAAGTTGTTTGCTATTTAACAATCAACATATTTTTATGCCTATTTTTTTATCCTTTTTTTTAAATATGCTTAAATAATGAACGGTTTCATTAAAAATTTCACTTGGATCTACATAAGAAATTGCAAATACGACTACTTAATAGAATCCCTGAACGAGGTAAAAATTAGGAAATGAAAATACTTAAGTGTATCAAGTGTCATGGTAAATGTATTAATTTGGATGAGCGGAGCACTTTTTTTTGGGCAGCTATGCCGGCTCCTATCATTACCGGTCGTAGTCGGCTTTATAGCGGCAGGCTACTGTTTTGGTATTACTTCTTTCTCAGACACAGATGGCATTTTAGCAATTCCATCAGAAATAGGCGTCGAACTTTTACTTTTTTCTCTTGGTCTTAAAATTAAACCCTCTTCTTTTTTGAATGCAGACCTTGTTATCGTATTTTTTACTCATGCAGTAGTAGTCGCATTTATCTTTTGGTTTTTATTAGATTTTAATGCAGAAACGAAAATGAAAATCTTCTTGTGTATTGCATTAACACTATCAAGCACGATTATTGCCTCCAAATCTCTGGAGTCTCGTCGTGAATTAACAAGTTTTCATGGAAGGCTATCAATAATTTTTCTCGTATTTCAAGATATTCTGGCGCTTGCACTACTTTTGTATAGCACTTCAGGAAATATAACATATAACGCTTTCCTTTTAGTTTTTCTTATCCCATTGCTGCCAATAATAAAAAAATTATTATCTATTCTAAAAACTAGTGATGAACTTGAGCTGATTGCAGCTATTCTCATTGCTTTATTTGCAGGTGCATACATCTTTAAGAGTGTTGGCCTTACGGGAGAACTTGGAGCATTGATTCTAGGAATCCTTTTGTCTAACCATGAGGCAGCAGACAGACTATCAAAGAAAATCTGGAGTTTAAGAGAACTGTTGCTTTTAGCATTTTTTGTCTCTCTTGGAATGAACTTACACATAGACAATCAAACAATACTTTTGTCGTTGGTGCTAGTCGGAATGCTATTTTTAAAATCTGCTATACTATTTTTGCTTCTCAATTCATTTAAACTTAGAGCCTACACCTCATTTCTAATAGTGATTTCTTTGGCTACTTATTCCGAGTTCTTATTAATACTTTCTACGTATTGGAAAAAGGAAAACCTTATTACAAATGATCTCTTTGCTATAACTGTTTGCACCGTTTGTCTCAGTTTTATTTTAGGTTCAATAATCAACACATATGCTCATGAAATTTATGTTTTATTTGAGAAAATTTTAACGAAATTCGAAAGGTCAAAGCATCATCCAGACGAGCAACCACATACATGTGGCGAAGCAAACGTCATGATTGTTGGCATGGGCCGAATTGGAACCGCAATTTTTAAAAGCATTCATGATAACAATATAAAAGTTGCGGGATTTGACGCTGATACAGATTGTGTGAAGATGCATCTGTCAGCGGGACGAAGAGTTACCTTCGCTGACGTTGAAGACCCAGGATTTTGGTCAAAGTTGAGATTTGGAAAACTTGATAATATTGTTTTAGCCACTCCAACATTTCATACTCAGAACTGGTCAGTAAAACAGGCGCGAAAGCATGGTTTTAATGGCAAAATAATTGTTCCCATAAGAGCTGTTGGTGACGAAAGTATACTTAAGAGATCAGGAGCGGATCACACGTACTATCCCTACGAGGCAACGGCAATAGGCGTCAAAGAAATCCTTATAAGAAGGGAAGGTTCTTAACATGGAGCATTGTCTTCAGTTCACTTTTTATCAGTTTAATCATTTTTTTAAAAAATTTTTTTGCAAAGATACGTTTGTTATGAATTAATTTTCTATTTTTTATATTGCGCATCTACCCATAAAACTAACCAAGCGGAGGTCGTAACCAGATTCTAATATATCAATGATTAACTACACCGCTCGTGATTTTTCTTCAAAGACTGACTTAGAATTATATATCTCAGAGCAAGATCAATTTTTGCTTCTAATGCTGTTAGTATTTTTACAACGGCAGGCATGCTGAGACTAATGGTTAAAAAAATGTGAAATACAGAGGAGCATTAAGAGTGGCTATAAGTTCAGAAAACACGGATCACGAAGCCTAAAAAGATTGGTAGACCCTCCTTAAAAAACTTCTTGGAAAAATAAACGATTTTACAACAAAAGTTGTTGCCTCTTGCGGCGTCATAGCCGATGAATTTTACTCTAAGGACAAATAAAAGTCAGGAAACTATTTTATCACCAATTTTTAAATAGTTTTTTCATTGCCGAGTTGATTTAGCGATAAGATGGTCGCACTAATTTTATAAAATGCGAGCTAACCGTTTGTTAGGATCATAAAAGGGAAGATCAGTATATTTACAAGTTGTTGGCCCAGCAGTCTTCGATAACATTATTAACACTTCATCGGTCAAGGAAAGTTCTCTGTTTAGCTTTAAATAACCAATGCCAGACTTGAAAAAGGGTGAATAAGCCCCGGTAGTGATTTTTCCAATTTGCATTTTACCTTGATAAACAACATCACCCCTCAAAGGAACAACTGCTCCAGAGATAACACCAACAATTTCCTTACTTTTTTGGAATCCAGTTAATGCCTTTTTCCCTAAAAAATCTTTTTTCTTGAAATCTATAAATTTTTCTAATCCCATTTGAAAAGGATTTGTATAAACATCAAAATCGCTACCACTATCAAAAATACCTGCTTCAATACGTCTAATATTCATTGCCTGCATACTACTGAACATCATTCCATAATTTGCACCAATTTTAAACAAGTACTCCCAGAGACACTGATAATTAGTTTTACCTTTCACTGTATATATCTCGTAGCCTAGTTCACCCGTCCAACCAGTTCTAGAGACATAAACGCTTTGATTTCCAATTTTGAAAAATCCTGAATCAAAGTACTTCAACTTTTCCGAAATTTTGCCTGACGATGCTGCGGATAAAATTTTGAACGAATTTGGACCTTGTATTTGGAGCACTCTAGATTCGGGATCAAATAACTCAACATTATAATTTGACTTGTAGGCACGAAGCCATGTCAACATGTCTCCATCTGGTTGAACAAACCAAAATCTATCTTTGGACAGCTTAAATAAAATTCCATCCATAAAAATTCCACCATCTTGCGTACAAGCCAAGACATAAAAACCCTTTCCAACCTTTAACCTATTAATATTGCGAGTAAATATAAAATTCAGAAACTTTATCGAATCTGGGCCAGAAATTTCAATTGGACGCTCGGGGACATCAAATACAGCGGCATTTCTTCGAAGTGACCAATATGCATCGCTTACATCCTCACCATTATAATGCGGGAAAAATCTCCCCGCACAAACCCTCAGGACCGTATTTTCATTAGCATAGAACTCATGAAAAGGCGAAAGCTCTGTACTACCAGCATACAAATTAAAGATGTTTTCTCTAAGAAGACTTCCCTTTTGACTCATTTTTCTATCATGGTAAATTTTTGATCTTTCTCGTTGCTGTAGACACACAATTTGTTACCATTCAGGTCTCTTACATACGCATAGTATGGGTCATTTTCACTCGGTCGACAACGCCGTATCATAACATTCAACTGATTTTTTTAAAGCATTCTTCCCCAGCATGATGCAACCAATCATTTAATTATAATTTTCCTATTTTCCAAGTTTGTTGGCTATTGCCACTACTCTATACATTTCACGCATAACAGGCTTTTCGATTAACTTACCATCAATCACAACTAGACCGGTTTTAGCTTTCTCAAATGTATCTATGATAGAGCGTGCTTTATCTATTTCTTCATCCGTGGGTGTGAATATTTCATTTAACGGAGGAATTTGCTTGGGGTGAATCGATCCCTTACCAGCGAAGCCAAGTTCCTTAGCTTGAAGTGCTAAAACCTTCAGACCCTCTAAGTCGCTCAAATCTAGGTAGGGAACATCAATCACGTCGAGACCGGCAGATGCAGCAGCATGTACAACCTTGGACCGAGCATAAAGCAATTGATCCCATGCATTTTTACAGCGTAGTTCTGCCGCCATATCTATTCCACCAAAGAATAAAGCCTCAATTCTTAAACTTGAATGGGCAATTTCGTAAGCTGCTTCAAGGCCTTCATTTGTTTCAATAATTACATGCAATTTTGTAGGGTGACCTCTTTCCGACAGAAGAGCATCAACTATTTTCACTTCATCTGGTGTTCTCACTTTTGGTATCATGAGACTTGGAGGTGGGCTGTTAGTTTCAAGTATGGCAAGGACATCCTCAATACCAAACCTCTCTCGCATCGAGTTAATTCGCAAAATGCGTTCTACAGTATCATCAGTCTGTGGCTCCTCAAATAATTTTAAAGCTCGCTTTCTCGCTTCCGCTTTATCGGAAGGGGCTATACCATCTTCTAACTCAATGCACACCATATCAGCACCAGAGGCGAGAGCCTTAGGAAACATTTCTGGTTTTAACCCAGGCGTAAAAATAAAGGATCTTCGTGGCCTTGGAATTCTATCACTCATTATTTTATCCCTCTAGTTTGAGAATTATAAAAATTTACCCGTCACTTTAACAGGAATTCTACGATCTTTTCCTGTCACTATATTTTTCTCAGCATCAAAAAATGGTGTTTCTACAATTTTTCCAATATGAGTAGTATTATCGGGCAAACAAATTGATAATGAACGTCCAATCCAATCTCCCGGCATTAAAAAACGCACATACCCTATTCCTAAGCCTAAAGTTGGCGATGGTACCCCTGCCGTAATTTGTCCTAGCGGCTCTTTGATATCTCTTTCATATACAATACTTCCGGCAACAGGCACGGCACTTTCACAAGTAAACCCGAAGAGAAGCGCTCGCTTGTCAGAATTAATCAACGCTTTTTGACCAATAAAGGCTCCTTTGTCTAAATCTATGACTTGTCCAAGTCCAGCTTCAAATGGTGTCATTGTCGTATCCATATCAGTGAGGTTACCAAGTATTCCTCCCTCAATTCGTCGTATGGTCAATGCTCGCGTCGAAGATACTTCCATACCAAAATCTTTACCACTTTCTATTAAGTGATCCCAAAGTGCCAAATGATTGGTTGAACTACCACCGCTGTAAATTTCAAAACCAAGTTCATTTGTAAAGCCTGTTCGAGACACATACAGCGTTTGACCACCGAGGTCGAAGAACCCTGCACTGAAATAACTCATATTTTCATCAATTTTTCCACCTGTTGCTCGATTCATTATATCAATCGATGCGGGACCTTGAATTTGCAGTACCCTCGACTTTGGATCTTCTATGGTAACATTATAGCCCTCACTGTGAGCATTTAACCATGTTTCGAAGGGCCCATCTGCTTGCACATACCAGTACCGGTCTTTCGAAAGTTTAAAAAGGATTCCGTCCATGAAAACTCCCCCCGTGTGAGTACATGAAATTGCATAGTATCCCCGTCCTTCTCTCATTTTCGTTACGTTTCGCGCTAAAATCTTATCTAGAAATACGGTAGCATCAGGGCCCCTAATTTCAATTGGTTTCTCAGGGACATCAAACATCAATGCTTTTTGACGTAAAACCCAGTATTTTTTTACAGCATCTTCACCATTATATACAGCCTGAAATCGACCAGCATAGACACCCTTTATCATTTGGGTTGTGTCTTGTCTCGGAAGGTAAGGTGACTCTTCGAATCGTCTAGCACTAATTTTTACTATATTATCTAAATCTTTTTCTTCTTGTAAATTCATCCGTTATATCCTCGATAAAATACATATAGCACAGCTCAGTATTCATTCTAACCCACATCAAGACCGAGTTGACCACTGCGACTCTTGCTCCAAGATTTGGTCATCCTGTCAACTATTATCGCAATAATTGCCATAGAAATGCCAGCAACCATTCCAACTCCAAAATTACCATCATTCAATCCGATATAAACTATTTGCTCCAAACCATTGGTCCCTACAAGAGCCGCTATAACCAACATTGCAATCCCATACATTATAGTTTGATTTAGACCTAACATCATAACTGGAAGAGCTAATGGTATTTTAACCTGCAATAATAGCTGCTGTTTCGTGCTACCCATCATTTTTGCAGCCTCAATGACCTCTTCAGGTAAATTGCGAAGTCCATGTTCGGAATATCTTATCGCTGGCACAATTGCGTACGCAATAATAGCTAAAAGTGCAGTAAAATCTCCTATTTTAAATAGCATTACAAACGGTATTAAAATAACAAATAAAGGCATAGTTTGAAGCGTATCATTTATAGGTCGAAGAAGTGCAGAAATAAAATTGTTATGAGCCGCCCATACTCCTAATAAAGTTCCCAATATGAACGATATCATTACAGCTATACCACACAAATATATTGAAATCATAGCCTCAGACCAAACGCCGGTAACTAAAATAAAAATAAGACCAAGACAAGTTCCGATACCTAGTTTTGAACCACCGATATGCCATCCCAATAAAGAATATATAAGGATTACAGAGAACCATGGCATCTTAGTTAAACCGACATAAAAGAATAGCATGAACAATAGTATCGCAACAGAAAATTTTCTACGACCTTTAAAAAGTTCAAAGATTGCCAATGATATAAAAAGGACAAAATATATAACCTTATGGGTCATCAAAAATTCAAAACCCCAAGTGTACGGACTAATTGCTTCTTGAAGGCCAATCTTCGTCGGTAACATTAAATAAAATAAGAAAAAAGTTTTGATCTCCTTGATACTAGACCTATACTCTTTGACAAAAGCATCGAACCAGTCATTCATTGGTGCTGCGAGTGTGGGTCCCATTTTCACAAGCGAATTATCGAGTATTTGAAAATAATTTGTAAGAGTAAAGAGTACAAAAGAACCAACTACGGCGATGCTAGTATATCGATAACGACTTATGATTTTTTCATTACCCATTTTTTTAAAGGTAGGTCGGGTCGCAATACCTGATGTTATCCTATCTATCATTATCGCCATTAATGCGATAACAATTCCAACAAGCAAACTTTCACCAACCTCTGCCTTTCTAATATAATAGAGCACTGTCCAACCAATATCTGCAGTACCTCCTATTATTGAAGCAATTATGACCATACTTAAAGAAGCCATCGTTGTCTGATTTACCCCAAGCAATAATTGCCTGGCAGAAGAGGGTACTAGAACCTGCCAGAATAATTGGCGATCTGTTGCCCCCGCCATTATACCAGACTCGATAATCTCTTGGGGAACCCGCCTTAATCCCAATATGGTATTTCTAACCATCGGAGGAAATGAATACACTACGCTCGCTATAAGACCTAATACCGTACCAAAGCCAAAAAGCAATAATATGGGAAGTAGGTATGCAAACGTGGGAACCGTTTGGAAAACATCAAGAATGGGCATGATGACTCTTTCAGCTCTTTTTGAATAAAAACCTAAAATCCCAATGGCAAAGCCAAAAATAATAGCCAAAGGAACTGAGATAACCACGAGCGATAGCGTATTCATACTCTCTTCCCAATAACCAATGACAACCATATACGTAATTGCTAAAAAAGTGAAAAAACTTAATTTAATTCCAGAAGAAAAGTAAGCTAAAAGTGTAAAAAGAAATAAAATTACAATCCATGGTACACTATGCAAAAGCCATTGAGCCGCTTTTATGGGAAAAGCCAATAACCAAGAAACGCCAAGAAAAAAATCTCCCGTATAGGAAACAAATAAATTCATACAAAAATTTAATATATCCGAGACAGGCCAGACGAATTCCTTGGGATACTTTATAAGCCAAGGTAAGGTATCTTGAGTGAGCACAATCAATACTGTAATTCCGATGACAATCAACCAAACAGACAAAAAATAATCAAACTTATTCGATCTCATTATCTACCCTTTTTGCATCTCTGAACTAGAGGATGCTAACGCTGCGACAAATGTTTTTGTGTTTGCAACACCGATTACTGCACCATTACTGCTTGTTACGAGAACTCCGTTATCACTTTTTGCAAGGAGTGGTAATATAGTCGCCACGGGGGTTTGGCCGTCAACTTTCGGCAATCCCTCTATCGAGCCTGTATGACTTGTGGCGATATCAGCTACACTTAGTACACTTTCCCAAGGCACGTCATATGTGAATTCACGAACATAATTGTCAGCAGGCTTTAAGATTAGATCAACAGGACGACCTATTTGTACTATCTCACCATCCCGCATAATAGCCATTCTATCAGCAAGGCGAAGTGCCTCTTGAAAATCATGCGTTATAAAAATTACTGACTTTTTTTGAACAGATTGAATTCTCAAAAACTCATTCTGCATCTGTTTTCGAATTAATGGATCAAGAGCCGAAAAAGGCTCGTCTAAAAACCATAAATCAGGTTCTACCGCCAACGAGCGAGCAATGCCTACACGCTGCTGCTGACCTCCTGAAAGTTCTCTTGGAAAAGTATATTCCCTTCCCGACAGTCCAACTAAATCAATTACGCGATTTGCTTGTCGATATCGTTCACTCTCTTTGACACCTTGAAGCTTGAGAGGAAAAGCGATATTATCTATTACATTCAAGTGCGGCATCAGACCAAAATTCTGAAATACCATACCCATTTTGTGGCGCCTGACGGTAGTTAATTCGGCATCAGTTTTTTTTAGTAGATCATCTCCATCCAAGAGAACAACCCCCGCAGTTGGTTCTACTAGACGCGAAACACAACGAACAATTGTTGATTTTCCTGACCCTGACAATCCCATTATTACGAAGATTTCACCAACATGAACATCAAAACTTATATTCGCATTGGCGACTATGTGGCCACTTTTACCGATTTCTTCCGTAAGACTTACAGGGTCTGGGACTACACCATTACTTTTTTTAAAAAATTTGTCAGGCGAGTCGCCATAAATCTTCCAAAGATTGCGGCATGACAATTTCACTTTACTGTCACCAAGCCCTTCACCTCTCATAGATCGCTCCTAGCGCCAAAAAGTTTTGGTTTGGTAGGACGAGTATTTAAATAGCGTCCCACCAATTTTCATGTTACTTTTATGTTCAACTTTATATTAGTTCATTGCAGAGTCAATCCAAGGTTGCCACCGGCTTTTGTTACTTGCTATCCACTCATTAGCAACATCTTCTACAGGACGACCTTTGTTATCGACCTCTAAGATAGCCGCATTTTCGTCTGCATTTGTAATATCCAGAGCCTGAAACATTTTGTAAGCAGCAGGCCACTTCTCTTCAAACCCACTCCAAACAACCTTTTGAACTTTTGCCTGTTGGAAGCCACAGGCTGTCTCCTTCTTCTGTGACTCTTCTACACACTCCCCATCTATTTTATTCCATTCTACCCAATTAAAATCATAGGCGGCAAAAATCCAATGCGGTTGCCACATCATCATAATCACAGGTTCCTCCGCTGCATAAGCTGATTTGAGCTCAGCAATCATCGCACCCTCAGTGCCACCTGGGATTGGTTGGAATGGCATTTCAATACTTGCGATAATATCACGAGAACGTGTGCCCCAACTAGCAGGGTAAGTCACCAATCTACCTTTTGGAAAAGTTTCCGCAGAGCCGAATGCCATTGCACAATCATACAATGCTTTATAATTTGGTAGACCTGGGCATTTTTCTTCCATATAAGGTGGATAAATCCAGCCTTCTCGTGGTTCTAAACCAAGTTCACCAACCACCACAATATCACCTTTTTCAACTAATCCAGGATATAAATCTCCTACATTATTAGTCCAAACTTCTGTTTGTAAGTGAATGTTTCCAGCTGCAATTGCTGGATGCTGTGTTATTGCATCTGAGACAACTATCTCGACATTGTAACCCATTTCTTTTAAAAGGCCTGCCGCCACGTACGTGGAAAAATGTTGGCCAGTCCAATCCTGGATGGTTACTTTTATTGGATCCTTACTTTCTGGAACTCCTGCCAATGAAATCATTCCGTTTAACAGAAACGCACAAACAGTTACAAAATATAAAAAACATTTTTTGATCATTGATTCCTCCCTTTCGCTTTGCATTTATCTAATGTCAGTACATATGTTTCACAAAAAACTTACCAATGGCAAGTTTTTAATAGCTTTGTACTCATAATTTATATTATGCTTAGACTGTGGAAGACAAAATTTTTACCAACAGTGTGAGAAATGAGTACCAAATCAATAAGTGCAATTAGGCGAGCAGAATTGTCTCGGGCAGCATTTGAAGCAGTCGCAACTTATGGCCTACGAATGACAACCTTAGAAAAAGTTGCAGATATTGCTGGCGTATCTAAGGGAGTAGTATTACATCATTTTAAAGATAAAGGTTTGCTACTAGAGGCCGTTTTCAGGAAAAGTAACACAATTTTAAATGAAGCAGTTATAGAGCTTTATCGATATGCGCAAAATCCCTATGAACGTTTGTGGGCGATCATAATTGCTAATTTTTATGATACAATTTTTAACCATAAAATGTGTCAAGCGTGGGTCTCATTAGCAGCAGAGGTGCCGTTCAATATGCAATGCCAAAGAGTTCAAACTGCCTGTCACTCTCGAATTCATACAAATCTGAAACACGAACTCAAGACTTTTTTAGATCAGCAACAAACCGAACAAGCTGCAAAGCACCTCGGTGTCCTTATTGATGGTATTTGGCTGCGCGCCGGCCTTAATTCTAAACCCACCAAAAGTGATGATGCTATACATGAAATAGAATATTCAATTCATCGATTGATAGCAAAACCGGATAGTAAAATGGAACACCAGACAGCCCGAGCAAGAATGCAGACGATTGCGAGTATACTAATGAGTTCGCGGGCCTTCAAAGAAAAAGCTCTGTAATTTGGAGATTCCTGATGCAGTTTGACTATATAATTGTGGGTGCAGGTTCCGCCGGATGCGTACTAGCAAACAGGCTATCCGCAGTAAACTCAAATAAAGTGTTATTACTTGAAGCTGGACCAGAAAATAAATCATTAAGTCGCAACAGTTTAAATGCAAAAATACCGTCAGCAGTGGTGGCTAATCTTAACAATGAAAAAACAAACTGGTCTTATATTGGTGCGAAGGAGCCTAAACTTGACAATCGTAGGCTGATTCATTTTCGTGGAAAAACCTTAGGCGGTTCTTCCGCTATAAATGGGATGGTATTCATACGAGGTCACGCATTTGACTTTGAAAAATGGCGGCAGCTTGGATGTGATGGATGGAGTTATGCTGATGTTTTGCCCTATTACAAAAAAATGGAAGACTACAGCGCAGGTGGCGATGATTTTAGAGGATCAAAAGGTCTTTCAAAAGTCTTTCGACCTAAACCGAGTAATCCTATTGACCTTGCGTTTTTAAAGGCTGGCGAGGAAGCAGGATATCCACTTACTCAAGATATAAATGGCTTTAAACAGGAGGGTTTCGGTGTTCTCGACAGATCAGTCTTCAACGGAGAGCGCTGGAGCACTGCAAGAGCATATCTAGATATATCAAAGAAACGTCATAATCTCAAAATTATAACAGAGGCAATGACCCAGAGCATTTTGTTCGAAGGTGAGAAAGCAATAGGTGTAGTTTATCGAGATAACCAGAATCAGCTAGAAAAGGCATATGCTAGCAAAGAAGTCATACTCTCAGCGGGAGCTGTTGGTAGCCCCCATCTTTTAATGCTTTCTGGAATTGGACCTCCAAGCCATCTTAAAGAAATGGGCATCAAGGTGATAAAGAGTCTCGAAGGCGTCGGCCAAAATTTAATTGATCACCCCGATTTTATTTTTAAGTATGAATGCTTAAAACCAGTATCAATTTGGCCACAAACCAAACCACTGGCCAAAATAGCTTTGGGAATAAATTGGCTGCTAACTCGAGGAGGTTTAGCCTCATCAAATCTCTTTGAGGTCGTTGGCTGTATACGATCTGAGCCAAAGATTGATTATCCAGATCTTCAGCTGACGATTATTCCGATTGGAGTTGATTTTAAGGAGTGGCGTGCTATGAAACAACATGCCTTTTCGATTCATCTTGGCCTAATGAGACCGTATAGTCGGGGATCTGTAAGGCTACTTTCAAGAAATCCAAACGAAGCCCCTTCAATATTAGTAAATTATTTGAATGACGAACGTGACCGTCTCGCATTGCATTCCGGCATTAAATTGGTTAGAAACTTGGTCAGCCAAAAGGCGTTTAGTAAATTGAAAGGCGCCGAAATCTTTCCCGGAGAGTCAGTACAATCGAAAGAAGAAATTTATAGTTGTCTGAGCTCTAATGTCTCTAGTCAATGGCACCTTTGTGGGACTGCTCGGATGGGCTCCGATAACGATAGAAGCGCTGTCGTTGATAAGGACGGTAAGGTGCTTGGAGTTTCAAGGTTGCGTGTCGTCGATGCTTCAATTATGCCAAATGTAACGAACGGCAACACCAATGCTCCAACGATAATGTTGGCTGAAAAGCTTAGTGACACAATTCTTGGAAAGCCACCCCTTAAAAGAATGGAACCTCGGCTATGGCGTCAGTAAATAAAAAAGTTATATTTAATCGACAGCAGTTTGGCCTACAAAAAATAGCTAACTTAGCATTTGGTTAGACGAGAAAGTCTCTATGATCCTTTTTAAAATTCGCAATGGAATTTCAAAATCAGATACCTTTCTAAGTTTTATGATTTTTATAAGTGCATCAATTTGGGGCATGTTCTGGTTTCCTCTCAGAGAAATTGAAAAGATCGGTATTATAAGCCCATGGGCCGTAGTCTTAACTAACGCATGCCCTTTATTTCTTTTGGCTCCGTTACTCTTATTCAGTTGGACGAAGTTAAAAGGAAATTTTGGGCCGACTTGCTTTGCGGCAGTCATGATAGGCCTTGCATTCACCTTTTACGCAAACAGTTTAGTCGAAACAACGGTTGTTAGAGCCACGATTTTATTTTATTTAAATCCTATTTGGGGTACGGTTATCGGCCTTGTCTGGTTGTCAGAAAAATTGATATGGTCCCGAGTAGTCTCAATCTTAATGGCCCTCATTGGTTTGTACTTCCTTCTTTATAACAATCAAGAATCCAACCACCCTGTAAATATTGGCGACCTATTCGGTATTCTGTCAGGCATCTGCTGGTCTATTGGTGGTGCATCTTTGAAGAGATGGAATGCGACCCCAATATTACCTTTGACAATATTGGTTTATTTGGCAAGTACCGTATTTTCAATATTTTTTGCCATTTTCCTCTTTGGTGCGGATTTTCCAGACCCCGACATTATTTATGCCGCAATCCCCATAGCCGCTCTTTGGTCAATCGTACTTCTTCTACCAACTTTCATCGTAATTTTCAAAGTATCTCAATTATTATTTCCTGGAAGAGTTGGAATACTTATGATGTCAGAGGTCATAGTCGCCATTATAAGTGCTTCTCTGTTGCTACCTGACGAAAAAATGGATTCCATTCACTGGCTAGGTGGGATAGTGATAATTTTTGCAGGATTAGTTGAAGTATTTTTTGGCGACCGAGGAAAGAGATTATTTAAAGTTAAATCGTAAGGGGTTTTTCTATCTTAATTTGTGGAATTAAGGCTATTGATGTACACTAAGTTATAAAACTGTTTAATTAGGTAGCTCTATTTCAGAAAAGGAAATGACTTTTGAAATTTTTAACAAAACCTATTTCGGGAGGTTGTCTTTGCGGTGCAATAAAATACACTGCTACGCATCATCCTAAGTGGGTGTCCTATTGCCATTGTAGAATGTGTCAAAGGTCCTATGGTCAAGCCTCAGGTATCTTTTTAGGTTTTGAGAAAGGTATCCTAAAAATTGTAAAAGGGAACCCTAAATCCTATCAATCTTCTGGATGGGCAATGCGAAGTTTTTGTAAGAACTGCGGGAGTCCTCTTGGCGTAACCTACAGACACATAGACAGTATATTAGTTGGTACACTTGATAATCCGGAAGATTGGCCACCAATGGATTTTCATTTGGGAATTGAAAGCCGAATAAATTGGAATGTAATCCATGATGACCTTCCACAATGGGAGACCAAAGATGACCCAGATTACAATGAAGCTAGAAAGTTAATTGATTGAGAGTAGGCTTACATTGGCGAAAGAGGGTGGGAGTCGAACCCACCAAAGACGTTGTACGCCTCTCATCAGATTTGAAGTCTGTGTGCCCCACCAGGGTGCAATCCTCTTCCCGAGACATTTAGACGCTAAGAGTCAGTTTTTGAACTATGCCCATTCAACCTTCTGTAATCGCCAACCCTTACTGTAAATCCTGTTCGGTCAAAATACTCTAATATGACAATTGCAAAATTTCGACCCATATTTATCTCATCTCGATAAGCAATTGTCGTAAATTGACCATCAGCCGATACCAAAGACATTTTTTCAGCGCTCGCTTTCAGTTTATCAAGGAGTTCTGTCGATACATAACGATTTTTCCCAACTTGAACAAGAACACCCAATTTAATACCAATTTTGAGTATTTTCTCGATGACTGAACGTTCAACTCCTATGTGTTTTGCAGTGTCAGAAATGGTTAACGGTGAACCAGAATTTTGAGACAGAATGCCTAAAACTTTAGTCAAAATAGCATTATCAGATATTGAAGGTTTTGATTGGTGCCAACCTAAATGAAACCGGCTTTCTCGACAGAATAATTTCTTTTGCTCAACAAGGCTATCTAGGGCTATTTTTAAAATTTCATACTGTAAAAACGGTTTAATCAAAAGCTGTAAATCTTTAATGGTTAGACCCAAAAGATCTGGTTTGGAGAGATGAAACGCTCGAGTAGTATTGACTATTATGTCAAGCAACTCACACCAGCGCTCACTGGAGAATACCAATTCGTAAGGAGCCTTCCCTACCCTTCTCAAACCTAAAGAATTTACCAATTTGTCTAAATAATAGGTAGGTATATTATGTGTTATCGAAAAGGTGCTAAGTTGCACTCCGGTTATACTTTTTCCTGCCATGGATTTCAATATATGTTTAGGACTATTAAAAATCATAGACTTTAAATTAACTAGCCGACTTGGCCTTGAACGACCTCGATGCGGTGAGTACGGATCAATAATACTACCACCACCAATAGTGCGTTGAGCAGACTGATCTCGAATTATAAAATGATCACCGTGAACGGCAAAGATATCACGTGCAACTACTAGTTGTGCTAATCCACTTTCACCAGGGGCGATCTTACCGCCTTCTAATATTGCGACCCGAGTCAAAAGGTGATCCGCACCGATATGTAAATAAGTGGAAGTCCAATGTTTTAAGGATTTGGACTCCGTATTTAAAATATGCAACTCCACATCCACCCGTCGTGTAGGCACATATAGTTTGGAATGCAAAAGCCAACTACCGCGTGGCACACAATTTTTACTAACGTTGCGTCCTGTAATATTAAATGCGCATCTCTCACCTACCCGAGCTTGATCAGTTTTTTGATTGTTTGCTCTGATAGCTCGAACCCGTACCTGTGTTCCATTGGAAGAAACCGTAAGGTGCCGTGAGAGGTCAGTACTTCCTGAAAATACCATGCCAGTGACAATTAATCCAGTTCCTTTAAGGTTGAATGACCTATCTATAGCCATTCGGAAATAGTGATTAGTTTCTTTCAATTTAGTTTGGCCTGCACTTTCAAAAAGAGTTGCTTTAAGTGCCTGAATCCCAACGTTCTCAATTGCGCATACCTCATGAAAACTAATTTGAGTTATTCTTGTCTCCTTGAAGAGTTGGGTGACAGCTCCTCGTACCTCAAAAACACGTTCGGACGACACACGATCAATCTTAGTCAACGCTACAACAAATCTATCGATGCCTAAAAGCTTAAGG
>MDTA01102180.1_pt1 | contig 21380 bp, 13 predicted proteins | sample 811151 | NCBI WGS metagenome assembly MDTA01 (sample SAMN05326648, study PRJNA326480) | marine metagenome | isolation source: seawater | place: Indian Ocean: South | collected 2010 | reverse complement strand
GGTGACAACACATAAGCTGTCATGTTGTAAGGGTACCAAGGTCTTTCTAGTTTATCGTCTATATAAACCGTTTTATCAGGTTCATTTTCGTTACGTTGTAAGTATACAAAGTCCCAGTAGTTGCTTAAGTATTCGTAATATTCTTCATCCCACGTATCATTAATAATTGCGTCGTCTTCCATTATTATGACGCTTTCTTGTTTATCTAAACAATAAAACCAAGCTTTTCTATGCGACAAAAAACAGGCTTTCTCTGCGTCTGTCATAGGTCTATTAAGAAAAGGGTCTACCCAACCTTCTCTAACAGGATACATAGATAAATTTTCTGACTCAGCATCTATTGCTTTTATAAACTTTACTTCCGATAGTTTATTTTTTTCAAGAAAATGTTCTTTTCTATCTGTTCTTCTTTCTAAGTTTATTACAAGTTTTATCATCTAAACTTTGGCCCTTCTATCCAAGCAACCAAAGACTTACGTGTACCTTTTGTTACAGGTTTTACTGTATGCCTAAGAAAAGAAGGAAAACAAAGCACTGTGCCACGTTGTTTTAGGTCTATTGGATTAGGTTGTTCGTATTGGTTTTCTAGTAAAAACTCTCCACCCTCATAGTCTGCAGGATCGCTTAGTTGAATAATTGCACTTATCTTTCTGTCGTATGTGTTTTCTCCTGCCCAAAAGGTATCGTAGTGCCAGTTGTAGAATCCTTCGTCTGTGCCTTTGTATATAGTGTATTGCACATCTGCTAAGTAGTTAATATCAAAACCAAAAGCATTTCTATTAGCCACAGTTGCATAGCCATAGATTAATTCTTTTATCCACTCTATGCCTCCAGCCCAACGTATCTCAGACCTTCTAACGTTATTATCTACTGAAGTTTCAGATTGTCCACCTACTGTAGCCTCCATAGGCGGTAGTTGTTCACACTCTTGTATAATTTTATTGCATGTTGTGCGACTAATGTCTCTAGCCCACATTTGCCATATTGAATTCATAACACCTCCTGTGTTTAAACTTGCTTAAGTCTTTTGCCTATTAGCTGTCTATCAGCAGCTATCTCTTCCATGCTCCTAATCATATTATAGTCTACAGATGAAATAGTTCTAGGGTTATCTATAGATGCTTGATAATCTCTTAAAGAACTGCTTACTGCTTCCATACGACCTATAACACCAGAATCTTTACCGCCAGAGTCTCTTATACCTCTAACCTTTTTATACTCATCATTGTTTAAAAACTCATCAGCTGCTTCGGCATACCTACCTGAGTTTATTAAAGATACTGTGTTGGGGCTTTGACGTACTGAACCTCTGTAGTACTCACTAAATAAGTTGATTTGCAAGTCTTCTGGCATGTTAGAAAAATCAGGTATGAGTTTTTGTATCTCTGCTAACCTAACATCTACGTCGTTATTTAAGAATTGTTCTGCTTGTTCTTTTGTGATTGTTTTGTCTGGGTCTACCATTTTTCCATAGCGCCCATAACCTACAGTATAAAATTCTTCGCCTTCACGTTGGTAAGGTGTTAACTCTAATCCTTCTTCTTCTCGTATGTTGCTTAGTATTTTACTTCTTGTGTCCGGACTCATCTAACTCTTTTATTGCCTCTATAATTAATGGTATAAGTTTGTCGTACCAAATAGTTAGGTACTGCTCATCTATTGGGGCTTCCGTAACAACTTCTGGCAGGACTTTTTGCACTTCTTGGGCACTTAGTCCTACTTGCAGATCATCATTGTTATACCCAAGCTTTTTAGCTGTTTCGTTTTCTACGTAATAGTAACCGTTTAGTTGTTTTATTTTATCTAATGCACTGCCTATCTTGCCTTTAAATTCTTTTAATCTTGCATCTGAGTAGTAAGCAGTAATATTGTTAGTAGCTCTGATTTGACCAGATGTACCACTGGCAGCTGTTGCTACACCTAAACTATTTATTTGTGTGTTAGAACTTGTAGATACTCCAGGTCCTGTAGGTCCTGTAGGTCCAGTTGGTCCAGTTGGTCCGGTAGGCCCTGTGCCACCTGAAGGTCCTGTTCCACCACTAGGTCCTGTGGGTCCGCCAGCTCCTTTTTGTCCTTTTTGTCCCTTAGCCCCTGTGCCACCGGTTGGCCCTGTTCCACCACTAGGCCCTGTAGGACCAGTAGGTCCTGTGCCTCCGCCGGGTCCTGTAGCACCAGTTTGTCCCTTTTGTCCTTTTTGCCCTGTAGGCCCCGTAGGTCCAGTACCGCCTGAAGGCCCTGTACCACCAGTTTGTCCTTTTTGCCCCTTTTGCCCGGTAGGCCCTGTACCACCAGTAGGCCCCGTACCACCAGTAGGTCCTGTACCACCGGTAGCGCCTTTTTGTCCTTTTTGTCCTTTTTGTCCTTTAGACCCAGTTGGCCCCGTACCACCAGTTGGCCCCGTGCCACCAGTTGGCCCGGTCGGTCCTGTGCCACCCGTAGAACCTACCTCACCTTTTTGTCCTTTAGACCCATTACTACCATTGCTACCTGCTGGCCCTGTGCTTCCTGTAGGTCCTGTTGGGCCAGTAGGACCCGTACCACCAGTTGCGCCTGTAGCACCCTTCTGTCCTTTTTGTCCTTTAGAACCCGTAGGTCCTGCAGGTCCTGTTGATCCTGTTGGCCCAGTGTTACCTGTAGGCCCTGTTGATCCAGTAGGTCCTGTGCTACCTACCTCACCTTTTTGTCCTTTTGACCCGTTACTACCTGATGGTCCTGTAGGTCCTGTTGGCCCTGTAGCACCGTCATCTCCATCACCACCGGCTGGCCCTGTTGGTCCTGTAGGCCCTGTTGAACCCACTTCACCCTTTTGTCCTTTAGAACCCGTAGGTCCTGTGCCACCTGTAGAGCCTGTCGGTCCTGCAGGTCCTGTTGGTCCTGTGCCACCTGTAGAGCCAACTTCACCTTTTTGTCCTTTAGAACCCGTTGACCCTGTAGGCCCCGTAGGTCCAGTCGGCCCCGTAGGTCCTGTATTTCCCGTGTTACCCGTAGGCCCGGTAGGACCTGTGGCGCCCGTAGGTCCTTGTATAGAACCACCACTTGTAAAACTAGAACCTGCGTAAATGTGTAAACTGTCGTCTGCTTGTACTATATATGCATCACCTTGACTTGGGGTTGGAGATGTAGGCAAAGCACCTGTATTAGCTACTTGTCCTTTAAATGTTATACCAGTACCTGTTGAACCTGTCGGGCCAGTAGGCCCAGTAGGTCCCGTGCCACCCGTCGGGCCGGTAGGGCCAGTAGAGCCCGTAGCACCTATTTCACCTTTTTGACCTTTAGACCCGTCGCTACCGTCACCACCAGTAGGACCCGTAGGACCTGTAGGACCCGTAGGACCTGTAGAACCTGTTGATCCAACCTCGCCTTTTTGTCCCTTAGAACCAGTAGGACCAGTAGGACCAGTAGGACCTGTGCCGCCTGTAGCACCTATTTCACCTTTTTGCCCCTTAGAACCAGTTGGCCCCGTGCCACCTGCTGGGCCAGTAGGGCCAGTAGAGCCCGTATTACCTGTTACTCCGACTTCACCTTTTTGTCCTTTAGAACCTGTCGGGCCAGTAGGACCTGTCGGGCCTGTGCTTCCACCGGGACCTGTAGCCCCTACTTCACCTTTTTGTCCTTTACTACCGTCAGACCCATCGTCACCTGCAGCGCCTGTCGGGCCAGTAGGACCTGTCGGGCCAGTAGGACCTGCACTTCCTACCTCACCTTTTTGTCCTTTAGAACCTGCTGACCCACTAGGACCGCTAGGTCCGCTAGGGCCACTAGGTCCTGTAGGACCTGTATTACCAGTGGGACCAGTTCCACCTACCTCACCTTTTTGTCCTTTAATACCACCAGTAGGACCTTGCCATGCCCCTGAGCTATCTATAACTTCAGAGCCACTTATTTTTACACCAGTTATGTCAATGACACCTGTTTGTGAATTACCATCGAATTGTGGGAATGTTTCTAGAATTTTAGCTGTGACACGAAGGTCACAAGCATCACCTACGGAGAATGCACGCGCAGAGGTTCCGTCCTGTGCACGAACGACAGTAAGTGTGTTACTGTTTACTGCAGTAACTTTTACTATTTCTCTGTTTGTCCCGTCGTCAAACGTGACAAAAAACGACTCTCCGCTACTTAAAGAAGGAAAGACAGACCCATCTGCAACATTAATAGATGTAGCACTTGAGTTTATACTTCCCGCTAGGGTTGTAGTCGCATTGTTCTTAAAAACAATAGCCAACTTAAACCTCCTTTAATTTACGAAACTGTTACTGTCCAAGTAATTGTCATTGCGTCTGAAGCACCTTTGTTAACTACTGAAAAAACAGTTCTACATAACATTGTGCCGCCAGAAGAAGCATTAAAAATACCTGCTTCTGTTATAGCGCCTGTACCAGTACCAGCTGCAAAAGTGTCAACATATACAATCTCGTTATCTGTAACGGTTGAAGATGTCAACGCAGTTCTAGCTGACTCACTACCTAAAGCAGTATTACCTGCTGCGGCAGCTGCAGTACCAGTACCAATAGCCATATGAGACATAACTGTAGAGTTATTCTTTATACGGTCTGCTACATAGTTTTTTCCCGCAGTAACAACTAAGTTAGGAACTTCTTGGACCACTTCATCATTAATGGCAATCGAAAGTTTACCTGTTAATTTTAAGCCGTCATTTAACATAATTTCTCCTAGTTAAGTGTATTACTATTTAAAGCCGAAGCATTCAGGGCGCTCAGTCTATTGGCAGTTAGAATGGCTATCGACTCTGTTATTGTAGCACTATCTTGTGCTGATTTACCAAGACTATGTGTAAGAGCCTCAGAAATATTAAGTGAGTCAGACTTAGCAAACGCACTAGCGATTGCTTCTGCATCAGTAAAACTAATGCTATCCGACTTACCTAAACCGGTAGAAAAGGCAGGTGCCTCTGTAATAAAGACTTCTTCATCATCTCCTTTTCCTAAACTTGTACCTAAAACATGGTTTTCTGACAGGCTCGTGCTATCTGATTTACCTAAATTAGGTTCTAACACGGGACTGTCAGATAAAGACATAGTGTCTGCAACAGGCCTTGCAAGCGCAATAGCAGGGCTGTCGACCATGTTAAAACTATCTAAACGTTCTTTAGCAAACGCATATGTCAAAACTTCTGACATCGTTGCAATGTTGTTTTTAAAAGCATCTACGTCTGTAGCAAGCGGGTCTGATACTGAAGTTCTGTCATCTAAACTAATAGCATCAGAAAAAGATCGTGCATAGTCAACTACACGCGCTAAAGACTCTGACATAGATACTGAATCAGACTTAGCTAAATTAGGCTGTAACACTGCGACTTCTACTATACTAGTGTTGTCAGATAAACCTTTTTCTACTGCTTGCGTTAGAACTTCTGTTACGGACGCACTATCTGCTAGCGCCTTGCCAAACGACACGACAGGGGCGTCAGCCATACCAAATGTATCTGTAAAACTAACTCCTAATGTTCTTAATATGTCTATGCTTTCTGTAATACCTACAGAATCTGCAAGCGCTTTGCTTAAATCGTATGCGAGTTCTTCACTAACAAAGGTTGCATCATCAGCTCTTTTATCTAAGTTGTAAGTAAGTATTTCTGTAGCACCAAAGCTATCAGCAAGTAGTCTATCTATGGTATCCGGATTTAGATATAGGTCAGCTATCTTTATAGACTGAACATGCACCCCAGCACGAAGGTCTACACGAAAGATAAAACCTTTCAGTTTTACGTAGGTTACTTTTTGTTTAAGTGACATTAATCGAAGTCATCTCTGACTTTAAACTTAATCAAGTCCTGAACAGTATGTATGCCTCCTCCTGAGGTCGTATATTCTAATTCGCCTTCAAACGTGCCTGCTGTAGTCCAAGTACCGGATGGTATAGCACAAGTTACTTTACCGTTTGAAGCATCTGCTAACGTACCGGTTATTGTTCTTATAAGGGTGGTTTGTCCAACTTCTCTTATCCTAAGTTTTACAGAACCACCAGATAAATCTATAGCAGCCCAAGTATCTGAGTTTTCTGTATCTAGTGTTTTACCCGCAGCAGCTGTGTTGCTGTCTTTCAAAGTAAACTCTAAAGCTGGTAATGTATCTCCAACTACGAATTTTATTGTATCTGAGTAAGCCATAATTAATTTTACCTCTGTAATGCTCTAGTGTCGAGTTGACTGTAAACAGGTATAAAATCAACCGCGTTCATTTCACCCGTAAAACCATCATATATTCTTTCTGCTGTTGGTCCTAAAGGTGGAATAATCATTGGTTTACCATACCTATGATGTTCTGAGAAAAGAGGCATAGCTAAGGTAAATGGCCCTAACATACCGCTCCTGTCTATAACTTCTGTCCAATATTGACCCCACGTCATCTCATTTGTTTTATAGTAATTTACTCCGGGGTCGTCTGGGGCTATACCTGGTAACAACGCAGCAAGCCCGTACTTGAAGAACTCTCTAAGTTCCCAACCTATCATGGTTATAGGTATTAGCATACTTGCCATGAGCAACAAAGGTATCATACCGGCACCTAAACCAGATGTCCTTGCAGTACGATGAGCTTCTTTTAAAGTTGGGAAAACTATAGTTTTGCCGTACGCATAGAAGAAAGACTTTAACTGCCATACAACAGCCCATCTAGGATCGTTAGCGTATGTAGGTCTTTGTGCTGGGTTTGGTCTAACAATAGACTCATCTACAAACTGAGCCAAAGCTTGATTTACTTTTTCTCTATCTGCTTTTTTAGCCTTACCCTTTGACCAAGCTTCTACTTGTTGCCATGTTACATTTAATTCTCTTAAGTATTGTTGAGAAGTAGGGTCTCCAAGTTTTGCTTTTCCTGCATGATTAATTAAAAATTTTGTACCCATACCAGCAGCAAAAATTCTAGTAAACCTAGTATATGCTTCTAGGCCAGTAATCCTAAACCACCAGTCAGCAATGTTTCTACTAGTGTCATTCATAAAATTAACTTCACCTGCATATATAAAGAAACTAGACATAGCATCAGTTCCTATAACTCCTATTTCTCTAGCAAAATTAGCAGCTTCAGTAGGGTTCTTAAACATAGTCTTTAGAGTAGCAGCTACCTCACTAAATTTAGCTGTGCCTCTACTTCGTAATATAGGCCCAGCTGTATCTTGTAAAGAAGCTATTACAGTAAACCCAAGTAAAGTAACTATGTTAAGTAGCAATGCAGCATTGTTTGCCATTCGTAGATAACCGTTTTGTATAGGTGGTATCTTGCCAAACATAGAAGCAATAATCTTTGTAGCATCTTCTCGTTCAGCTTCGTTTAACTTTTTAAGTATTTTTTCTAATGCTGGTGTACCACCTTTTTGTTTAAATGTTATTTTCATTGCAGCTTTATCAAAGTAATGTTTTAGTGCAATCATAGGGTGAGCTGTAACTCCTATATCTGTATACTCTTTATTAGTTAACACATCAAAATATTTCTTTCTAGCTTGCATTACTCCTATGTCAAGTTCTGACCCAGCTTCATACTCAATCATACCTTCGCCCTTAGCAACTAAGCCGTGTACCTTCTCTGCAATAGTTCCTCTTTTTAAATTAGGGTAAACAAGTGCGCCATTTTTCTTTTTAAGGGCTTTGTTTTTTTCAAACATTTTATCAATTAACTTTTCTTGTTTAGTTTTGTCTGCTACTAAATTGTAAACATCTATATAAATAGGGAAGAAGTTTTTTCTAAACCTAACTCCGTAGTCTTTTAAGCCGTGTTCGGTATACATAGTATTAAGATATTCCCTAAGTTTTTTTGCTTTAGGGGACATATCACTTGCATTTACTTCATCATTAGATGCTTCTACTGCTACAGCATTTTGTTCCTCTGTTAAATGAGAATAGAAGTACCCGTCTTTAACACCTACTATTCGTGCTGCATCTGTTTGTAGTCTTTGTGCAAGTGCATTTTTTAAAGTAAACAACCCAGCTGCTCCAGAAGCTGACTCTGATCTTGGGTCTTGGTTAAAGAAATCTGCTAACTCTGTACCTGCAGTAGGGTGGCTATCATAGTTTCTCATCCTAGTATCGGCTGTTAAAAATATCTTCTGCATCCAGCCTGGCATATTTTTAGTCCTTAACATCTTTTGCAACTGTTTTACTAGTTTCAATATTTGTTTTGATGATGGGCTTTGCGGACCTAGAACCACTTCTGTCATTTCTTCTATTTCTGCTTTCACATCCCAAGGTGTATGTGCAGCTGCAGGGTTTCTAACTATTTCTCCTAAATCCTGCATATAATCATTAAAGGTTTCATCTACATTAAATCTTTTTCTTTGTGCTGGGCTTATTATCTTAAAGTAGCCTCTTTGATTTTTTACTAGTCTTTTAAACCAAGCTTTTGTAGGAGCGGGCATGGCTGCATACTTAGTGCCTTCTACGTCCATTCCCATCTCTCCTCTGATTTGCATAGCCATTTGATCTGCAAACCAGTGGTTAAAACCATCTTTAGTTCTATATATAGCAGGCGAATCTTTTGCTGCTTTAGCTTTTTGGAACGCTGTGTCTAATTGTTTTCTTTGTACAGGGTTTTTTAAACTCTTTTCTAATTCTTGCCAAACAAAAGAATTACCTAACTCTTTTGCAAACGCAGCATAGAAACGCCCTTCGTCTAGAATATATTCAGGTGTGCTTTTTATCATAATGACATCTCTATGCTGGTACTTAATAGTCTTAGCAGCTTTTGTTGTATCAGCTAACAACTCGTCTCTTCTTTGCTCAAACTGTGCTTTGTCTATATTTAAAGCTGCATGGTCTATAGCGCTGTTAGGTGTACCTCGTTCTGCAGCCATAATATATAGATTAGTTTCTAAACCTAATCGTCTGGCTGCAGCTATCATGTTATTTACTATTTGTGTTTTGTATACCAATCTTTTGTAATTAGGTTTTTTAGGTTCTGCTGTCGCTGGTATTGGCGGTGTTGGTTGTGTTGGTGTCGGTTGTACAGGTGTCGGTTGTGCTGGCGGTGTTGGCGGTGTTGGCGGTGTTGGTGGTTTAGGTCTTGGCGGAGTAGTTACTGGTCCAGGTGCTATTGCGTCTTGTGCTGCAGGTATGTTTGTTAACATATCGCCTGCAGGTGTTCCTAAACCTTGATCGAATAAACTTGGTTGCACAGGTTGTTGTGCAGGTGTCGGCTGTGCAGGTGTCGGCTGTGCAGGTGTCGGCTGTGCAGGTGTCGGCTGTGCAGGTGTTGGTTGTGTTCGTGTCTGGGATGCTGCAGCTGTTTCTCCTCCTGCACGACGATAATTTACAAAGTCACGCAAAGCTATAGCGTGATTAGGGGTAAGAGCTACATGATATAAAAGTTTTTGTCCGTCTAATGCACCTTCGTCTATTTGTTTAAGAATCCAACTACGTCTTTCTTGTTGTACGTTTGTATCAGCACTACCAAACAACCACCCTTTATACCTATCTACTGCTTCTTTTAAACTACCTACTTGTACATCTGCTCTAGTTTTAAATTGTGGTAAGTGTGTAAACGGGTTGCCATAATGTTGATTACCCGGTTTTCTAAGCACATTAACGCCTTCTCCGTTTGCTTCTGCTTGTCTAACTTTAGGAGCGCTACCTTTTATTACTACTTGGGGTTGTAATGCGTTTATTTGACCTAAAGTATCAGAAGCACTTCTATACGCCCCTCCACGCAGTTCGGTCCTTACTTGCATGAGCAACTGAGGGAATATTGTTTTGTATGCGCCACCTTCTTTATGAGTAAAGACTCTATTTCCTGTAGCTAAAAGTTCATCTTTTGCTTGTTGGTTTTGAGCAAATGACTCTAACATTGCTTGCTTAAGTAACTTTGATCTTTGCGCTTGTGTAGTTTTAGTTGGTTTAGGTCCTTGGATTTTTTGTCCTTGTTTGTCGCCAAGTTTTTTATATTTTGCATCTACAGCTTTGTTAAACTCGCCGTTTTTATTAACCTGGAAAGCATGTTCTACACTTAAATATTGGTTGCCGTCTTTGCTAGTAAAAGGCCTAGGAGCTAAATTACTAAAGTTTTTATTGTCGTCTGTGCTCCAGAAAACATTTATAGGCCCTTTCTCTCTGTCTGGTTTTGCCTCAACTGGTATCCGTTTAAAAGGCTCAAGGGTCTCAAGTTTGTCGGCTAGTAACTTATCTCTTTCTTCGAATTTTTTTGTTAACTGGTTTATTGTTTCTTTATTAAACTTAGGCATTAATCTAAAAGTAGGTTTTTTACCTTCTTGTCTAATAAATTCAGTGACACTGTCAGCTACCCCTATATTTGCTTTACCTTGTTCTTCTTGTATTTTTGGGAATAGCTCCTCTGGGAATTTGTCAGAAGCATATCTTGGGTTACCTAGTCCTAGACCTGCTGCGTCAGATTCCATGTTATATAAACCAGTATCTTCTATCCAATCACTAGGTTTTGCATCTTGCATAGCTTGTAAGTCATTAAGAATAGAACCTAACGTTACATCTCCCTGTGTTATGGATTGGTATCCGCCACTAGTTTCTTTAGTATCTAACGCTCTAACACTGTCATAAACTTCTAAAATCCCTTTTAAAGGAGCTAGTACTTCTATAATTGCTTTGTTAGTAGTTAAGATTTTTTGCATTTCTTTTATATCTTCTACTGCACTTGGGTCATTGCTTGCTTCTTGTTCAAGTCTTTTTTGTATTCTATTGTAAATAGAAGTAGAGGCTGCCTTAGTAGTTTCAGGCGCTTGGAAAGGACTTCTGCCTACAAAATCAGTTTGTAAATTTTCTATCTTTGGTTGTCCTATAACATCTACTATATTTAGCTGTTGGTCTACCATCATCTGTTGTGTAGTCGCATCTTGTTTAGCTACCTGTAGTTGTATTTGGTTTTTATAAAACTCTTCTTTGTATTGTTCAAACTGTGCTACATGCTCTTTAAACAACGGGCTATTTACACCTGAAAGCTTTTCATCTTTGTTTTGGTATTCTTTTTGTCTAGCATCAGGTTTTTTTAATCGCAATATGCCTCCCCCATCAAAAGGGTTTGGAACAATATTTGTAGGCATAAGGTCTAATAAGTCATCTTGAAGTGTCTCTAATTCTTCAAAAGTCATTTGAGCAAAATTAGTTTTACCTTCAGTAAACGAAAGTATTAAGTTAAGTTGATCTGCTACTTGTTCTTCTGCTGAGGCTAAAGGTACAAGGTTTGGGTTTTCTACAGTGCCTTCGCTAAATGTAATAGGACTTACCATATCTTTAAAGTCAACTGTAGCTGGTGCTAACTTGTCGTACTCAAAAAACTTAGTTGCCTCAGACTTAGTACCAAACATGTCTCTTATGTGTTTTGCTGTAGTTGATTTTGTGGTCCTAAATATACCTGCACCTCTATTGCCATCATTGCCTGTTACAAGGTCTTCAAAAATCATTACTGCTTGTAGGTATTGTTTACCCGCTAACTTAGACTCTGCTACTGTAGCTTGTCTTCTACCTTCTCTCGGTGGTAACGGTTCTGCCCTTGGTCTTGTTACTTTTTGGCCTTGTCGATTCTGTTTGGTAAATTCTTCAAAGTTTTGTAAAAATAACTCTTTTGATTTTTGTATGGCTTGGCTGTCTAAATCAGTTAGTACAATACTTTGCCCCCCTGTTTTTTCTGACTCAACTCCGTTTGGGTAATACCTAAGCTCAAACCCTTGATCTTGGAAAGTAGTTACTAAATCTAAAAAAGATGAAACTCTCCTAGGGCCTTCACCTTCTAACTCTGCTTGCACTCTGTCTTCGGTGTACCTGGTCAAAGTTGCCATACCTTCTAACAAGACTGAAATATCTGCAACTGCTCCAGTAGAATTAGGTTGCGTAAACTGTAAGTCTCTAGCTTTAAAGAAAAGGTATTTTTTATTTTGTTTTTTAGCTCTTTCTTGCGAATCTTTTAGTCGTTTCTTAAGTTCAAACCTAGCGGGTTGTTGTGCTTTTATATTTAACCTAGTAAGGTCTCTAAACTCTTTTGGCTCCGGCATAGTCATTACTATCACGTGCGCTGGGTTAAAAGGTTTGCCTGCATATACATCGTCTAAACTTTGCACTTCTGTTATGTCTTTTGACTCATATACTTCTTCGTTTAAACTTGCGGACCTAAAAGCAGGCAGTTCAGCGACTCTTATAAAACGTAAATTAAAGAAACCTCCATCTACTTCTTCTTCTCTGCCATCTCTTTTTGTAACTTTGCCTTGCGACAACAATAGTTCTCTGTAACGTATATTAAAAGCTTCGACTGCACGTTGACTAAGTTCATCTTTTATTTTGTCAAACTCAGGCCTGTTATAAAAAGGTATTAGTTCTCTCAAAGCAACTAAACTCTCTTCTGTCGCTTTCTTATCTATTATAGTTTCTTGTTTTTTTGTTACGTTGTTAAATACTTTTACCTTAGCACCAATTCTAAAACCTATGCTATCTTGGTGTTTTTCCAATGTGCCAGGTATTCTTTTTTTACCATCTTCAGTAACATAGCCTTCATATTTTCTTAGTTCTTGTTCATACGTTTGCATTTTCTTTTTAGCATCTTCTTTAGAAAAAGATTTAAGTTTTCTTTCGCTAGGTTTTATTGGCTTTGTTGGTTTTTGTATATATCTCTTAACATCAACAAAAGGGTTTTCTATAGTTCCTATACCACCAACAGTCATAGCGCCAGGTGCAAAATTCTCTACTGCTTTCGTAGTTGTTCTAGACTCCTGTCGGTAGTCTTGCATATCAAGTTTAAATGCCTTATCTCCTTCTATGCCTACGCCGTAGTCTTCACGGAATGGTTTAGTTAAGTTAGTGCTTTTGGTTCTGCCTCTTACACCTATGTTAGGTATCATATCTACTGCAGCTTGGTCCTGTGGCAATGCTCCTAGTTCTCTATTTAATAAATTCATGCTGCTTGTTATAGAGTCTGGGTTGCCTTCCATTCTTCTGCTAGATAACACTTCGGTAGTAAGATTTGAAATGTCAGTCAATATATCCCCTACTTCTTCTGCTAAGACAAACTGTGGTGCCCCTCTTGTTTCTACTGTTTTCTTACCTTTTCGGTCTGTAATACTTCTTGTACCAGCGGTTGCAGCTTCGTTTAGTCTTTCAAAGAATGCTCTTTCTTGCATAGGTAAAGACTGTACGTCTGCTGCATTTTTTCTGTCTCGTAAATAACCAAAAATTCTATTGTATCTTTGTTTTTCTTGTGGGCTAAAAGTAGCGCCCATAGCTACTTTTACTCTGCTCTTAGGGTCTTTAGCAATTTTTGTATCTAGTTTTAAATCTGAAAGTTTATCTAAATCTTTAAACGAACTTATTTCTGTTTCTGCGTCTGTAGTTTTTTTAAGCTCGCCTACTGTTTTTGCTTGTTTTGGAGAGACTATATTTCTTTGTAGTTCTTTTGACTTTCTTACATAGAACTGTAGGTCATTTAAAGTAACCCCAGGTAAATTTAAATCGTTTACATCTTTGCCTTGTATATACTGGTTTATAGAAGCTTGTACGTCTTCGTCTCCTATCTTAGCTAACCCCTGTCTTATTTCTCTTTGTGATATAGGGTCCGGGTCTGTTGTACCAAATTCTTCTGCTTGTTCGCTAGGTGTAAGTTCTTCGTCTTCACCATAAAAAGCTTCTTTTACAAGTTTACCTGTTTTAGGGTCAATGCCAGTAACAGTAGAATTATCTACTCCTTTCATCCTAAACTCTGCGTGTTCTGATAAAGGCTGAGTAATAATGTTGTATCTCTCATTCGGGCCTATTGGCACATCCCCTGCTATCTCCTTCATCTTAGCTTCCGCGGCCTCATAGTCATCTGCAAGTTCTTCTTTAAAAGTTTGGTAATGGACAAACTCACCTGACACACTATCAAAAATACCTACAACAGCATTGTCTCCAACGCCTCGTGTTCTACTATATCCAAGTCCTTCCTCTGCCAACCACTGTTCTTGTAAAGTTGTATTGAATGGGTCTGCGCTCACTAAGTTTTGGAAAGTTACAGCTTTTGATTCATTAGTAGTAAAGTAAGCCCCGTTCGGAGTAGCTACTTGGTATACCTGAGTGCCATCCTGGAATGTTGATTCTATTTCGGGTTGTGCTTCTATATAGTTATCTCTACTGTCTAAATCTACAAATGAACTGTCTTTGTTACTACGCACGTCTTTCATAAAACCAAACTGTGCAATAAGAGCTTTTGCTCTTTCTGGCATAACATTACCCATAGCTCTATTGCCTAATCTTGTTTTAAATGTTTTTTGTAAAGCCTCAAAAGTAAGGCCTTCATTTAAAAGTGATCTAGTTTTATTTATAACACCAGAACCAGCACCTAGCCCCGCACCTACACCTACACCACCAAAGAATCCAGCAAACAAAGCTCCTAGTCTGTCAACTTTTGCCTGTGCTGCCGTGTAATTTTCATCTATTCGCATTCTTTGTTGCACGGACAACTCTTCTTGTAATCCCTCTGCTATACCTTCAGATAGAGAAGTAACAAAAGTAGCTGTTCCAACATCTTTAAAGAAAGAAGATTTGTTAATAGTCTTCATTCTAAATGCATCTGATCCACTAGTTACAAACTTAGGTCTTTGTCTTAGACTTTTAAGTAATGAACCTGCAACTGTTGCTTCTGCAGCTAAACCTATAGTACCGAATACTTGCCCCTGTGCTAAAGAACGTAAAGCGTTAGCACTGCTAGCTGTGTCATATTCTGCGTAATCTCCAAAAGCAATACCAGACCCTACTCTTTGTTCTTGTGAGTATGCCCCTAATACAGCCCCCCTAGCAAATCTTCTGTTTATCAAACTACCACGTAGACCGGCGTATATGTCTTCTAAATCTAGTAAATCATCTCCGTCAAGTATGTATCTTGGTTTAGCGCCTTGTTTAGCTAAGTTAGCGTTTACGTACGCTTTCTTAAATAAGGTTTCTATTTGTTGCGGAGTCATATTTGGCCTTCTACGCCTTAAACGGTCAAAGGTTTGGTCTTTTAGTATTTTTTTAGCACCTGCTTTTCCAGCTTGCCCAATGCCAAAACGTGCCGCTCCATACCCAGCTACTAGAGGTGCCGTAGCAGTACCACCAGAAAGAATAGTTCCTCCTGCTACAACACCACCTACTATTACAGCTTCCGCTAAACTTGCAGCAAGAGATGGTATAAATTGACCTGTAGCAGAAGCTATCTGATTAAAAAACCCCCTGGCCGAAGGGTTAGTCATTAACGCTTCTTCAAAAGTATCTGCGCCAGCCATGGCAACGCTTGACCTTCTTTCAAACTCGTCAGCGTCTCCTAATAATTGTGCTGCTCGGGTGTCATCTCCACGAAGAGTAGCTATGGCTGCACGAAAGTTTCTGTTTTGGGCTTGTAAGTTAAAAGCTCCAGATTCTACCCCAGCACGAAAATTTTCGCCTATAGTTTCTTTTTTATCTATGTAAGCAGGACCATATGCGGCAATAGGGTCCATGTTGGCTTGTACTAGTTCTGGGTCTACCTGTTCGGCGGTTTTAGTTTTTAACCTTCCTATAAGTCTTGAATCTACTGCCATTATATTTCACTAGCAAACAACTGTAATAATACAAACGCTCTAGTATCACCACCAAAAGCATCTGTTAAAGTTTTACCATCTATAGTTTTACCTTTTTGGTTACCTGAAGAATCTTCAAAGAAACCTTCTGCTATTTGTTGTTCTGGTTTGCCGTCTGGTCCTAAAATAAGCCTTTGAGTTTCAGGGTCCCTTCTACCAGTTGGTTCTAATCTTATTTTAAAACCACCTAATGGGGCAACACCAGGTTGGTAGTTTCCTCCAATTGGGGCAAGACCAAACAACTTTTGCATTATGTTTCTTGGGTCAACCCCTTGGTCTATAGCTAATTGATGTAAATGCATACCATACAATATTCGCATTTGTCCTAAAACTTCTGGACTCTCTTGATATTCCTTAGGTGCATTCAGGTACGCAGTAAAAATAGTTTGCGACAATACTGCAGCTTCTGGATTTGTCCTAAAACTTATTTTTTTCATTTCTACATTGCCGTTCTTATTTTTTTCATAAAGCAATCCACTTAAATCTATTATTTTCTGATCTAAATCTGTAGTAAAAGCTGTAAAGTCTGTTAGTGCTTTTTGTCTATTTACTTCTCGGTTGTTAAGTATGGTTGCTTTTATACGTTGTTCTGCTTCTTCTGCACTTCTGTTAAAGGTAGCTTGTTGAAGTGCAGTTATATCTCTGCCGCCTCGCAATATAAAATTTAAATTTTTATCTACAGCTGTATAAAATCCATCTTTGCTAGCACCCCCGCCTTCAGCAAACGCCATAGCTGTAGCAAGTGTGTACGCATTTATGTCATGTTTAGGGTCATACCTATCAACTCTTACTAAATCTATAGGGTCTTCAATTCTTAACACAGGATCATTTAATAAAGCTTGAACTTTATCTAAAACATTACCATCTCGAGCTAATCTAAGTATTTCGTCATAATTATTATTAATAAATGATTTTAGTTCATCTGGGTCAGCATCATAATCTGGGAACTTAAGAGTGTTACCTGTTCCTGGAACTTCAACGGTAGTGTCTTTCCCTGCGTTTTGTGGGCCTCCTCCAATTGGGTCAAGGCCTAACTTTACTCTTTGTATGTATTTAAGTGGGTTTTCTTTCAAAGCACGTATATGAGTAGGTGATTTAAGAGATGCTTGTATTGCACTTTTATTTGTATCGTAATAACCCATAAGGTCTTCAGCTTGTTTAACTTGACCTTCGGTTAAATTTTGACTTGATAATGTATCTCTTAGACCAGGCACTTTAACTGTTGTTGTAAATTGATTTGAATTTGCCATTTGACGCATGCTAGGGAAGTCACTAGTGTCTGGTGTTGCCATAGTTGTTTGATTGTACCCATCAAAAAACGCCTCTAAGTCATCCATGGATTTTTCTATAGTCCTACCAGTAACTTCTTTTGATCTTCTATTAATTAAATCTCTTCTGTCCTGTGTATAACTATTCCATACGTCACTTGCTATATTGAATGGGTGTTCTGTATTCCCCTCTATATAATCAGGAAAAGCTACTTCTAATTCATTTAACTGTGGATTTTTATCCATAGCAGTATCTCTGTTAAAGTTAAAAAACCTACCTATAGCACCTTGTGGGTTTTCGATGTTACTTATAGCATCAGTTCTTTCTTGTTGTGGTATATCAGCATCTTTGTCTCTAGTTTCAATCGGAGTGTCAATATCTAAAGTATCAATAGTGCCGTCTTCTAGTTTATTTTTTTCTTCTGGTTTTATGTTTTGCACGTCGCCCGCCTGTGTCATAAAACTAGATATTTGTTTAAATATTTCTGTAACTTGTGCTAAGTCTCCGCCATTTTCTGCTATATTTTCTAGTTGGCCTGCGTCTGTCTTTGGGTCTCCTGTAGAGTTCTGTGCTAACCAATCTGCTACAGTTTGTTCACCTATAATTGCTGAAGCTAAAGAACCAAGGCCTCTTTGTTCTGCTCCTAATCGTTGTTTGTTTATATTTATAACGCCATTTAAGGAAGTTCGTAATCCTTCTCCGTTAGCAAAACTTACTGGGTCTAAAGGGTCAGAACTTCTAAATTTAGTTAGTGGAGCTAAAATACCGTCGCTTGATCGCCTCATTAACAAACTTATATTGCCATTTGCATCGACTACAATTCTTTCTGGTGTGGCTTTTTTTCTTTGTCTTTTTTCTCGTCTACCTTCACCTGCTACTACATAATTACTAAAAATAGCGCTAGAACCTAGCATATTCATTACTAAATCATTGTTCTTTATACCAAAGCTACCATCTTCGTTTTGTATTAAATCACTTCCTTTTAGATCAACATTGCCGTTATTGTCTATCTTTATACCAGTCATATCAAAAAAATTGGCTTCGTCTATATTTAAAAATTTATCGCTGGTTGCATCTGTTGCATTACCATCAATATATTGCGCTATCTTTTCAAAATTAAGAACTCTGCCGTCTTGAGACCTTTCTATATTGGCATCTAATATATTATTAGCTGTTTGTAAGTCACGTAGATTGTAAGACATATTACACCAAAAACGCCGCTAGTATTGACGCTCCCATACCCATCATTGAAGATGCATATTGAGCTTTAGCTTGTTTATATGCGCCTCTTCTTTGCACTGCCCCCTGGGCAGCTGTGCCTAGCCCCTCTAAAGCTCTAGCATTAACGCCTTGTCCAATGCCGATAAGTTCTTGCATTAGAGCTTGGTTTACTTCTCTTTGTTGCACTCTAGCGTTATTTACCGTGTTTGCCATAGCTAATTGACTGCCACGTTGGGCTGTTCTTTGTTGTTCTTGTAGTTGTGCAGCAGATAAACCAGCGCCACCATATCTTTCTAAGTTTCTTTGTTGTACGCCTTCAGCTATTCGTGCTTGAGTAGCTGCATTTTCTCTAGCTCTATCTACAAGAGTAGTGTCCTCTGTCATACCTAGTAACCTTTTTTCAAACTCTCTAAAGTTACCTATATAATCGTTATAGTCTTGTCTAAGAATATCTGCGTATATTTTATCTGGATCAGCAGAACTAGCTTGGTTTTTAGCTTCTTGTGCATAATCCCGCGCTACTCTTACGCCATAACCACCTAAATTACCTAAACCTATCATCCTGAAAAAGGCCCTCCAAAAAATGCACCAAGTGTGCTGCTTCTTGTTTTTAATAAGTCATCTTTTATAGATGCGTCATCTATAGTTGTACCCTGTTTTGTTGCGTAATTTAAGTTAGCTGTTTGAGCGGCACGGTATTGTTTTACGTTTTCCGCACCTTGTTTGCCTAGAATAGTAGCGGCATTAATCATACCTTGTGATCGTGTTTGTTTAGCAGCTGCTCTGTTAAGTGTGTCCGTAGTGGCAATCCTAGAAGCTTGAGATAAACCACTTGCAGTAGTAGACGCCATTTGGTTAGCCATTTTTATACCTGATACTTGGTCAGACCTTGCCGCAGTTAGACCTTGTCTTGTACCTTGTAAAGATTGTGCAGCTGCAGCAGATGTCAAATCAGCTTGTGCATCTACAGACATCATTGCTCGCCTATTTGGATTAGCAGTAAGTGTTTGATAAGTGTCAGCCTGAGCTCTACCTTCTGCCACATTCATTAGGGCACCTTCGTCCCTAAAACTTTGTTCTGTAAATTGTTTTAGTTTAGGTAAGTAGTTTTCTCTATAAAATTGTTTATCCTGCATAGCTATAGCAGCATTCATTTTTTCTACTTCACTGGCCTTATAATCAGGTGCTTTTGGTTTACTCAACTTCTCTCCTGTAAATTCGTGTGTCTAAATTCCATCCGTTCTTAGTTGCGTACGATTCAAACCCAGGGACATTAGACTGCGCTTCTATGTATTTGCAATTAAAACTTTTAGCCACTTTTTCTATCCATTTCTCATGGGCTATCCACTGGTGCCCGCCTATTTCATAAGTATACGCTATCCACATATACAATGTCTTGTCTTTTGTATACCTATCTAACTGCAGGGTAAATATTAAAAACCCGGCTGGTGAGGTAAACAAAAACGCATTTTCATTTACACAATCACTGTATACGTCTTCAGGAATGAAAGTTAACTGCGGGTTGTCTTCTAATATCTTCTCTATACCAGGTCTTACTTTGTTCCACGTGGAACGTATGTCAGTAAGTACTGGTTCAACAAAGTCATTAGTAGTCAATCTCCTTTCCGTATTTTCCATAGCGCCTCCTTGGCCTTCCTATTCCTTTGTACTTAACTGTTCTTTTTACTCCAAGGTCTCCGCCTCTTGCGCGTAGTTCTGCTTGGGTTATTTCCATATTAAACTGTGCTAGATATTCTCTAGCTGCATTTACGTCTGTCCACTCTCTACTTGGCATACGTAATAATCTATATAACGCTCCATAGATAATCGCATCTCTGTATTGGTTAGAGATTGTAGTGTCTATGTTGTTTGAAGTCCTGCTAGGTTTTAGTGCCACACTAACAATGACTTGTCTTGACCCACTAGGTACAGGTACTACCCAGAAAGTAGTTGGTGTTTTTTGCAGATACACGTGAGGATTACCGGTTCTGTCTCTCCAGTCTGGGTAGTTTAGCTCTAAACTACGTGGGCTGATAGGGTCCATATCGTTCCCATCTTCGGTCATGTATAAGATTTGGTGTACTTCAGTACCACTGGGTATTTCAAAATCATACTCATACACACCAGAAATGGTGGTAAAAGGGTCCATATCTAATATGTATGCTTTTGATCGTTCACAAAACTCAATGGCAGCGGCCCGTATGTTTTGCTCAACAAGGGTGTCGGGGCACATAGGCACGTAAGGTAAAACTTCTTTTACTAAAGAAGAATACGCTGCCATGGTTACCTACCTTGTGGTTGCGGTGGTGCAGGTATAGCTGGAGCTGCAGCACCTATATTTGCGGTTCTGTCATTGTTCGGGCTAATCATTTCTTGTGCTACCGAACCTTGTCCGATGCAGTTTAAGAATAATTGATAGTGAGTCCCGGCACGTTGTGCGTTACCTGCATACTCTGAATCTTTTTGGTAAGCTCTAAATAATACGTAATCTACAATAGCATTAGCATAAATATCATCTACAGAAATAGTAGATGATGAATTATTTAAATCAGTTGGTGAATTAGAAAACACAATCTCTACGTACGCATTACCAGATACACCTGGATACACGTAAAAGTTTTTTGGGTCATCTTCATCAAATATATAATGTTTTACCACAGTTCCATGTGCTGCATCTCCGCTAACACTTGGATCATTCCAATCTGGCTCTTGTGTATTTAAAATGTCTACATTTACAAGTCTGATTGCTCTTTTGCCGGTAGCACCGCCAGAAGTATCAGACATATTTCTAGTTACTTTAATAAGCCTTAAACCACCACTTGGTAAAGACTGTTTAGTGCCTGCAACTAACTGTACGTTAGAAGTAGTTGCCGAAGACTCTGGTCTATAGTTAACGATTTCTCTTTGCGCATCGTTTATAAACCTTATCAATTCTGCTTCTGGCCATCTAACGCTTGTGTTGTCTTGTAAGATGTCTTTTATTCGAGCTAGTAAGTTAGCCCCTGTCAGTGTCCCTGCCATAATATTACTCCGCTGCTTTCAACTCCTCTATTAGTGCTGATTTCTTTTTGCGTCTATCAAGCTCAATGCCTATGGTACGGCCATATTCTTCTAATTGTACTTTTGTCATAGATTCTAAATCAACAGACTCTTCTGCAACTTCCTCTACTACTTCTTCTACAACTGCTTCCTCTACTACGGGAGCTTCTGCAACTTCTGTACAACCTGCTTGTAAACATAATAATCCTAAGTCATGTCCAACTTGTCTTGGTTCTCCAGCTTTTAAATGTATAACTGCGCCCCATGTTGAAGCTACTGACTTGTCTTCATCTGATTTAATCCACATATGTTTC
>MDTA01077419.1_pt1 | contig 21380 bp, 19 predicted proteins | sample 811151 | NCBI WGS metagenome assembly MDTA01 (sample SAMN05326648, study PRJNA326480) | marine metagenome | isolation source: seawater | place: Indian Ocean: South | collected 2010 | reverse complement strand
CATCCATCTTCCACTTTCTCTTCTAAATCTATTTTGCATTTGTGTTGCCCCCCATTGCTCGTGAGTACGATGCCAAGAGCTTGGTTTTAAACCTTGTGTTCCAACAACTGGCCTGGGATCCCAAGTTCTATATGCTAGGTATTCCCCAAACTCACCATCTTCATCGGCAACCACAAGAACATCATACTTCGAACCTTTTGTAAATATTGGCACCTCCTTTCCAGCTGTTCTTCGTAAATCTGAAGTAAAGTCCCAGATTTTCTCTTCTTTTATTTTAACATTAAATTTTTTTGCTGATTTTTTGAGAGCATCAGAGTAAAGTTGATCATTTTTATCTGGTCCTGTTACTAAAAACCATTTTTTCCATTTTTTTTTTACTAAATACTGGGTAAGAGCATCAGATAAAATAGAATAACTAGGTGGAATGTGGAAAAAGTTTTTCTTACAATTTTCATTTCTCAAAGAGTCATTCTTTGCTCTTACATTAAAAATTAAAACATTCTCAATTCCCGAAATTTTCATTAGAGATAATAATTCATCTTCATTAAAATCTACAACAAAGAATTTTTTTCCCTGTTTCATTAATTTCTCAAACTCACTGTCAAGATCCTCATCTAATAAAATTCTATGGAATTCGGCTTTGTAATCATGACCAACAAATCTGCCAGTTGTCAGGTTATCTTCAATGGCAAGCTTCACACCATAAAATCCCTCATCATCCAAAATCGGGTCAAGATTAGATAGTACCGGGGGTAATTCTCTTTCTTTTGAAATGAAAACAATTTCACTCTTAATTGTAATCTCTTTTTGAAAAGACTTTTTTCCCCTTTTCTCTCTTTCTTTTTTTCTTTCAATATCAGCTTTTTTTCTTTCCTCAAGTTGCTTTATTGATAATTCTCTTGTTTCTAAAAAAAAAGTGAAAAATAAAGTTATCGTAAATGTTATAAATAAAAAAAACTTTGCGCTCATAATTTTACTTACTATAAATAAATTTTAAAAAATGTTAATCTAAAAAATCAAATGAAAAAAAAAACTTCAACAAAATTAATTAGTGGTGGCATAAATAGAACAAATTTTTCTGAAACAAGTGAACCATTGTTTTTAACTTCGGGATTTGTATACAAAACGGCGCAGGAGGCAGAAAAAGCATTCAAGGAAGAAAAAAAAAGATTTTTATATTCAAGATTTGGAAACCCTACAGTTGAAATACTACAAAAAAAACTTGCTTTGATCGAAGAAGCAGAATCCTGCTGGCTGACATCAACAGGTATGTCTGCACTTTTCAGTATTTTCATGTCATATCTAAAAAATGGTGACAGAGTTGTTTCAGCAAGAGCTCTTTTTGGAAGTTGTCACCACATAGTTACAAAAATTTTACCTAGATTTGGAATTGAAGTAGAACTGGTTGATGGAACAAATCTCAACCAGTGGGAATTAGCCTTAAAAAAAAAAACAAATTTAGTTTTTTTTGAAACACCATCAAACCCTTGTCTTGATTTGGTTGATATAAAAGAAGTCTCAAAATTAGCTCACAAATCTGGTGCTCTAGTAGTAGTTGATAATGTTTTTGCCACACCTATTCTTCAGAAACCATTAAATTATGGTGCAGATGTAGTAATGTATTCTGCTACAAAGCATTTTGATGGACATGGTAGAGTGCTTGGTGGAGCAATATTAGGTAGTCATAGTTTTTGTGAAAATATAATCAAACCATTCATCAGAAATACAGGGCCCTCAATAAGTCCATTTAATGCATGGGTTTTATTAAAAGGAATTGAGACATTAGAATTAAGAATTAAGCAGCAGACAAAAAGTGCCAAAGAAATAATTAGTTTTCTTGAAAAAAATAAAAACATTAAAAAGATTTATTACCCAACATTAAAAAAATCTAAACAAATAAAAATTGCAAAACAACAAATGTTAGATGGCGGAACTATAATCGCATTTGAAATAAAAGCTTCAAAAAAAAATGAAAAGAAAAAATCTTTCGAATTTCTTAATAAACTAAAACTTATTGATATTTCTAATAATCTTGGTGATTCCAAAACTCTAATTACGCACCCATATACAACCACACACCACAAATTGGAGCAGAAAGAAAAAATGAGTTTACGCATAACAGAAAATTTAATTAGACTATCAGTTGGATTAGAAGATGTTACTGATATAATTAGTGACATTGATAATGCCTTAAAAAAATCAAATAAGATTATTTAAAAAATGAAAAAAAACAAAGTACTCATAAATGTTGAACCAATTTATCTTGAGGATCATTCTGACCCCTCTGAAGACTCTTATCTTTGGGCATATAAAGTTAAAATAAAAAACAATGGATCAGAAACTATAAAGTTATTAAGCAGACATTGGAAGATTTTTGATTCCAATGGAAGTCACAGAGAAGTCAGAGGTAAAGGGGTGGTTGGTGAACAGCCTACTATCGAGCCAGGTCACGAATTTGAATATACTAGCGGCACACCTTTAAAAACAAGTTCTGGTATCATGCATGGCAGTTATCAGATGCAAGATTTCAAAGGAAGAATGTTTGAGGTATTAATACCTCCCTTTTCATTAGACATTCCTGACCAAAAAAAAAGACTTAATTGAAATGGATAATTTAAAATCCTCTCTATATGTTATAGGTAATCTATTAGTTTTTTTTTCATTATATTCTCTAATCCCTGCAATGTATGATTACCTGACCTTAGGAACAGATTGGGCTGTTTTTTCTTTAATTTCTATCGTATGCCTTTTTACAGGACTTAATATCTCATTTACATTCAAAAATAAGAATAAAGATGTCGAAGTGTTATCTGCATTTTTATTAACTTTCATATCTTGGATAATATTAACACTTATTGCTGCAATACCATTTTGTATTGGTTCAACTAATTTATCTTTTATAGATTCTTTTTTTGAATCAATGTCAGGTTTAACTACAACTGGAGCAACTATAATTCAGGATCTCGACAATACCTCAAAATCTATATTATTGTGGAGAGCAATGCTGCAATGGTTAGGTGGGATAGGAATTATTGTTATAGCAATAGCTATTTTTCAAATTTTAAAAATTGGGGGGATGCAACTTTTTCAAACCGAATTTAGTTCTAAGGATGAGAAAGTACTTCCACGCACAACAAAAATTGCAACAGGGATTGGTTTTGTTTACTTGATTTTGACATTACTTTGTACATTCTTTTTATATTCAACTGGAGTTGAATTTTTTGACAGCCTTGCTCATGGAATGACAATAATTGCAACAGGAGGTTTTTCAACAAAAAACATGTCTATTGGATTTTTTGACTCAGTTACAACTGAACTTGTAACAATTTCTTTTATGATAATTTCATCTCTACCTTTTATTTTACTTTTCCAAGCATTAAAAGGAAATATAATTCACCTATTAAAAAATTCACAAGTAAAGTTTTTTCTTTTCTTAGTTGGTATGATTACTGTAATTGTAACATTTTGGCTAAAAAAATATTATGAAGTTGATTATATTCAGGCATTAAGAATTTCCTCCTTTGCAGTTGTTTCAATAGCAACTGGAAGTGGGTTTAGTACCTATGATTTCAGTGTCTGGGGAACTTTTACAACAATATTATTCCTTTTTATAATGCTCATTGGAGGGTGTTCTGGGTCATCTAGCTGTGGTTTAAAAATCTTTAGAATACAAATTTTGTTAAGAAGTTCATTAATTCTCATAAAAAAAATAATTCAGCCGAGAGGAATATTTATTCCAACTTATAATTCTCGAGAGATTGATCAGGAAGTTTTAAACTCTGTTACAGGCTACTTCTTCTTGTATCTAATAACTTTTTCATCACTCACACTAATCCTCTCTTTTGATGGACAAGATGTTCTTACTTCATTATCTGGAGCAGCTGCTTCTATAGCAAATGTAGGGCCCGGGCTGAGCGAGATAATAGGACCAGCAAATAATTATTCAGGAATAAGCAGTCTATCAAAGTTTTTCCTTTCTCTTGGAATGTTAATAGGAAGATTAGAACTTTTCCCAATCCTCGTATTGCTATCACCACATTTGTGGAGAAGATGAGAAACTAAACTTTACCAAGACACCACAAAAGGATTGATTGATGAACATAAAGTCTATTTTCTGCTTCAGTCCAGACAAGAGAGTTTTTTCCATCAATAATTTCATCAGTTACTTCACATCCTCGATGAGCAGGCAAACAGTGAAGAAAAAAGGTGTTTTTCTTAGTTGATTTCATAAGTTTTGAATTAATTTGGAAAGACTTGAATTTTTCTAGTCGCTTCTCCTCATCTTGCATACCCATCGATACCCATGTATCAGTGATTAAAACATCTGCATCGATAACCGCTTCATAGGGATTATCAAAAAAATTAATTTTTTTTGATTTAACTACATCAATTACTTTTTTTGATGGGAAAAAACCTTTTGGACAAGAAATATTTAGATTGAATCCATAATGCAAACATGAATGAATCCAAGAATTACAAACATTATTACCATCACCAACCCAACATAGATTTAAATTTGAAATATCTTTAAAGTTTTCTTCTAGAGTCATTATATCTGCTAAAATTTGGCAGGGATGACTTTGATCTGTCAAACCGTTTATAATTGGTACACTTGAAAAATTCGCAATCTCATAAAGTTTTTTTTCATCAGACCCTCTATACATTATTATATCCACATATCTGTTCAGTACTTTTATTGTATCAATTAGTGATTCTCCTCTTCCAAGCTGGGAATCAGCTTGATCTAATATCACAACATCTCCATTTAACTGTTTCATTCCAACTTCAAATGAGACCCTTGTTCTTGTTGAAGGTTTTTCAAAGATCATCGCTAAAATTATCTTCTTTTTGAATTTTCTTTTTCCATATTCCTTTTTCAAAACATGGCTTTGATTGATTATTTTTTTAACATCATTAGTTTTTAGCTCACTTATATTTAGAAAATGTCTCATTTTTCTTCCCATTTATAAACTTTCAAAAGCTTTTATCATTTTACTAATTGCTTCATCAACATGTTTAATTTCTAAAATAAGAGGAGGTAAGATTCTTATCACATTTTGTCCGGCTCTGACTGTAAGTAATTTTTCTTTTATCATTGCATTAATTAAAATTTCATTTTTTTGAATACACTCGAGTCCAATCATAAGGCCAATCCCTCTAACCCCAGACAAAAGTTTTGGAAATCTTGGAATAACCTCAGACTTCAAAAGTTTTCTCATATTGTAACCAACTTCTCTGATATTATCCAAAAAATCCTCATCAAGCACATAGTTTAGAACTTCGTTTGCTACCGCCATGCCAAGTGGATTTCCTCCAAATGTTGATCCGTGTGCCCCACGCTTCATTACATCTGAAGTTTTCTTATCTAACAAAAGTGCGCCAAGAGGGAATCCTCCGCCTATACCTTTAGCAATTGATACTAAATTTGGTTTTAGTTCTTTAACCCATTCTGTTGCTAAAAATTTCCCTGTTCTACCAACCCCACACTGTACTTCATCAAAAAATAATAGTAGTTCGTTATCCTTAGCTATTTTTTGAACCTCTTTCAGATATTGCTTATTAGCCGGAATTATTCCCCCTTCACCCTGAACAGTTTCGATCATTATTGCTGCAGTCTTCTTATCAACTTTTTTTTTTAAATCTTTAATATCATTAAATTCGACTTGCTCAAAACCTTCCAAAATCGGGAAAAATCCATCTGTCAATTTTGATTTACCGCTTGTTGAGATTGCGGCATAGGTTCTTCCATGAAATGAATTCTTAGCACATATTATCTTATATTTATCAGAACCTTTTGAATTAAAATATTTTCTCACTACCTTTATTCCTGCCTCTACAGATTCTGCACCGGAGTTACAAAAAAAAACTTTTGAAGCAAATGAATTTTTGACAATTCTTTTTGCAACTAACTCTTGTCCATTAATTCTGAATAAATTAGAACAATGCAAGAGCTTATCTCCTTGATCTTTCAATGCATTTACCAGAGAGGGATGACTATGTCCCAGACTTGTAACACCAATGCCACTAGTAAAATCCAGATATCTCGTACCATCGGTTGAGTATAAATACACTCCATCACCGTGATCAATTTCGATATCAAGAGGATTATAAACTTCTAAAATACCCATATCTAGGTCCTCAGCCCATAACCTTTTTTAAAAACATGTATGGTTAATAATAAAAAAAAGGCATTTGCAAATGCTAAAATTATTATTCCAAAATTTAAATTACTATCACCAGTTCCCAGAAAACCTGATCTAAAACCATCAATCATGTAGAAAAAAGGATTCCACAGAGCTATGAAATGCCAAAACTCGGGCAATCGATCAATAGAGTAAAATGTTCCAGAGAGGAAAGTTAATGGTAAAATAACAAAATTTGTAATTGAAGCCATATGATCAAATTTTTTAGCCCAAATCCCGCATAATATTCCCAGCAAAGAAAGCAGCAAAGATGAGGAAAGGGCAAAATACGCAATAATAAAAATATTATAAATTTTTAGCGGAACAATCAAATAAATTACTAAAGAAACTGAAAAACCTACCAGTAAGCCTCTTGTGATTCCTCCAAGAGAATATGAAAAAGTTAATTCATACTCAGATAATGGTGGCATCAAAATATCAACAATATTTCCTTGAACTTTTGAGATCAATATTGAAGATGATGTATTTGCAAATGCATTTTGCATTATCCCCATACAGATTAAACCAGGTGCTAGAAATTCAGAAAAGGAATAACTATTTGTGTTCAAATATTCTCGATCAATTGATATGGTAAAAATAACATAAAATAAAAGAGTAGTTATAGCTGGCGCTAAAACTGTTTGAGCAAAAACATTCAAAAACCTTTTTACTTCTTTTAAATAAAGTGAATAAAAACCAATCCAATTAAATCCTTTAAAATTACGAATTTTTCTCATATTCTTTATATATATATCAAAACGAATCTATCTATCGAAAATCAATGATCTCAAAATATTTTCAAAAATACTGTTCTTATTATTTATCAAAATATTGGGTTACTAAAAAAAAATTTGAGAATATATTAAAAAACAAAATCTCCAAAGACCTTTTCCAAAAAAAAATTACTGAAAGTGAAAAAATGCATTATAAAGATGAAATTTCAATCGTCTTGAAATACTATGAAGATATGGGTTTTTTTGACGAACCAAAACTCATAGAAATAAAATTAGAAAATCTAATGAACCGAGGATATTCTTTTCAAAAAATAAAATACTATCTACAAAAAGACTGTTTTAACATGAGTCTTATTTCTTCAAAAATTTCTGAGCTAGAAACTAGAAAAGATGTTAGTGAAAATTTAATGATGAAATATTTAAGTAGGTCTGGGATTATAAAAAAAAAAACTCCAAATTTCACTAGTGAAAAAAATTTTGATAAGATCTTAAGGAAACTTTTAAACCAAGGATTTGATTATAATGATTCTGTTAACTTTATCAAAAATAGATTGAAAAAATATGGAGTTTCTTGAATTAATAAATAATTTCATCGATGAAACTAGTAAGTATAAAATATTTGAAATTAATGCTTATAATATAATCCTAGCAGTAATAACTTTTTTACTTTTTTTTTATACAAGATCACTTCTTTCAAAAATTCTTTTTAAAAAAATAAATTTTTTTTTTAAATTTGAAAAACAAAAAAAGATAGAAAATTTTTATAAAAATATAAAAAATTCTTTAAATTTATTGGTAGTAACTATTGGCTTCTTTTTCTCATCGTCTTTGATTACAGGTTCAGAAAAAATTGAGTTATTTTTCAAAAACGTGAATATTTCTTTATTTACAGTTTTTCTTTTTTTATTTTTTAGTCAATTAATTGAGCCATTATTTCTTAGAGTTAAAAATATTGAAAAAATTCTAACTAGAGATCTTCTTGATTGGATCATCAGTGCTTTAAAAATTATAATTTTTTTTCTAGGCTTAACAGCTGTGCTTGAGCTTTGGGGAATTAGAGTTGGACCTGTAATTGCTGGGTTAGGTTTATTTGGTGTTGCTGTGGCATTAGGAGCTCAGGATTTATTCAAAAATTTGATTTCAGGTATATTGGTATTAATTGAAAAAAGATTTAAAAAAGGTGATGTAATTATAATTGAAAACATTATTGAAGGTTCGGTTGAAAAAATTGGGTTCAGGTCAACAGCTATAAGAAAATTTGACAAATCTTTGTGTTTTATTCCAAACTTTCAATTTGCTGAGAATGCTGTAACGAATATCACAGAAATATCTAACAGGAGAATTAATTGGATAATTGGACTTGAATATAAGAGCTCAACATCTCAGTTAAGATCAATTTGTAAGGATATTGAAGAAAAGATTATAAATAATAAAAGTGATTTCTTTGTTTCAAAATCTACGCCGGTAATAATTAAAATAAATGAATTTGCTGCCAGTTCAATAGATATCTTGGTGAGGTGTTTTGCCAATACTAACGATTATGAGAGGTTTCTCGAAATTAAGGATAATTTGGCAATTGAAATCAAACAAATAGTTGAAAAAAGAAAGGCATCGTTTGCTTTTCCATCTCAATCAATTTATGTTGAAAAAAACTAATTTCGAGTCTCTAAAAACTTGCCATTTTTTTATCAAATGATGACCAAACACCATCTTTTCCATCCCAAGTCCCACTTGTAGCAACTTTTGAATATTCTGTAGCTCTTGCTTCGAAAAAATTTGCATGTTCAACACCGTTTAAAATTTCTGTTAACCAAGGCAACGGATGTTTTTTTATTCCGAAAATTGGTTCAAAGTTTAGCTGTTTAAGTCTCCAATCGGCAATGTATCTTATGTAATTTTTTATATCTTGTGCATCCATTCCTTCAACTGGGCCCAAAGAAAAAGCTAGATCAATAAAATTATCTTCCAACTTAACGACTGTCTCACAACATTCAATGATTTCTTTTTCTAATTTTGGAGTCATACATTTTGTCTCTTTAACAAACTCATGAAATAATTTAATCATTCCTTCGCAATGTAATGACTCATCTCTAACCGACCATGTAACTATTTGACCCATTCCTCTCATTTTATTATATCTAGGAAAATTCAGAAGCATTGCAAAACTTGCAAATAATTGCAAGCCCTCTGTAAAGCCTCCAAACATTGCTACTGTTTTTGCTATTTCATGGTTAGAATCTACTGTAAATTTCTGCATATAATCATGTTTGTCTGCCATCTCTTTGTATTCCAAGAATGCAGAGAACTCTGTATCCGGCATACCAATTGTTTCTAAAAGAAGAGCATAGGCAGCTATATGTACTGTTTCGATATTAGAAAAAGCAGACATCATCATTTTTACTTCTGTAGGTTTAAAAACTTGAGAGTATCGCTCCATATAGTTATCATTTACTTCAACATCAGATTGTGTAAAAAATCTAAAAATTTGTGTGATAAGGTTTCTTTCATTGTCGTTAAGTTTAATAACCCAATCCTTACAATCCTCACCCATGGGAACTTCTTCAGGCATCCAATGTACCTGTTGCTGTCTCTTCCAAAAGTCATATGCCCATGGATATCTAAAAGGCTTGTATGAGTGCGACGGTGTAAGTAAACCTGGTGTTTGTTTTATTTTTTTTTCAAAACTATCCATAATTATTTTCCCCTCTTTCTTAAACTATTGACATGATAAGCATTCTTCATAATCTGTTTTTGTATTTTCTAATTTTTTTTCCGGCCAATTCTTTGTATTATCTGCTTCAACACCAGCATAACTTGCTCTTTGAATAGATTTTGAACGACAGTAATACAAACTTTTTATTCCCATTTCCCAGGCCTTCCAGTGAAGCATCATCAAGTCCCATTTATCAATGTCTGCATTTAAATATAAATTAACAGATTGACTTTGGCATATGTATGGAGTTCTATCAGCTGCCATTTCGACAATCCATCTTTGATCTATTTCAAAAGCTGTTTTAAAAATTGCTTTTTCATCATCATTTAAATCTTCTAAATGTGATACAGATCCATCATTCTCTAGCACACTCTGCCATATTTTATCATTATTAATTCCTTTACTTTCAAAAAGATTTTCTAAATATTTATTTTTTACTGTAAAAGAACCTGAGAGAGTTTTATGAGTGTAGATATTAGCAGGTATAGGTTCTATGCAAGCACTAGTCCCACCACAAATGATACTTATCGAAGCCGTCGGTGCTATTGCTAACTTGTGACTAAATCTTGCTTTTACACCAAACTCTTTGGCATCAGGACACTCTCCCTTTTCAATTGCTAATATAACAGAAGCTTTGTCAGCCTCTTGCTTCAAATGTTTAAAAAATTTAACATTCCAACTTTTTGCTAATGCACTCTCAAATGGTATTCCTTTTTTTTGAAGAAAACTGTGGAAGCCCATAGCCCCAAGACCAACTGAACGCTCCATCTTTGCAGAATAAACTGCATTTTTCATCGATTCTGGTGCATTAGAAATGAAATCTTCTAAAACATTGTCAAGGAATCTCATTATATCTTGAATGAAATTTTTATCTTTATTCCATTCATCCCACTTTTCGAGATTAACTGAAGACAAGCAACATACAGCTGTCCTTTCTTTTCCTAGATGATCTATTCCTGTGTGTAACATAATCTCACTGCAAAGATTGGATGTTTTTACTTTTAAACCTTTTTTCTGTTGATGCTTAGCCATATTTTTATTAACTGTATCGATAAAAACCAAATAAGGTTCTCCTGTTTGCATTCTTGTTTCCAGAATTTTTTGCCATAAGTCTCGAGCGTTAATTTTTCTCATCGTCTCATTTGTTTTTGGACTTCTAAGAGAAAACTCTCTGTTATGCTTTACACACTCCATAAATTCATCTGTTATATTTATTCCATGATGAAGATTTAGACTTTTTCTGTTAAAATCTCCGGATGGTTTTCTAATCTCTAAAAATTCTTCAATTTCAGGATGATGAACATCCAAGTAGCAAGCAGCTGAACCTCTTCTTAAAGATCCTTGAGAGATTGCAAGGGTCAAAGAGTCCATAACTCTTACAAACGGAATAATACCTGAGGTTTGGCCAGATTTTTTGACAGTTTCACCGATTGATCGTACTTCACCCCAATATGTTCCAATACCACCACCGTTGGAGGCCAACCAAACATTCTCACTCCAAGTAGATAGAATACCCTCAAGACTATCATGAACAGTGTTCAAAAAACATGATATAGGCAGACCCCTTTTAGCACCACCATTTGATAAAACTGGCGTTGCAGGCATAAACCAGAGTTTAGAAATATAGCCGTATATTCTTTTTGCGTGTTCTAAATCATCGGAATAACTCTTTGCTACTCTGAGAAACATATCTTGAAATTTCTCCCCTGGTAACAAATATCTGTCAATCAATGTTGCCTTGCCAAAATCGGTCAAATTATCGTCTTTTGAATAATCTGGTCTAAATTCTGAATTTTCTAGAGGACTTTTTATACTCTCTTTTTTTGAATCTATTGAAAGTACATTTAGCGATGTTGTTGGTGACATAGTAATTTCCTACCCTTACGAATTATATAAAATTTTCCTAAAACACAATATATAGTAATAAAAGTTATTTTAATGTCAATAACTAGTAGTAAAAGATTTTTGGCGTGCCCGGAGAGAGTCGAACTCCCAACCTTCTGATTCGTAGTCAGATGCTCTATCCAATTAAGCTACGGGCACAAAATTTCTTGGTTTTAGAAAATTATATAGCTATTTTAAAACCGTTGTTGAGATTTTTTTTTTACTGAATAATTTTTTTTTATTTATTTTGGATTTTTAATAGGATATATGTAATTATTATTAAATTCGAATTGTTAACAATAATAATAAACATTGCGTAGTGTAAATATAATGAAAAACCAATACATAAAATATATAGTACTCTCTTTAGTTTTTACAACTTATTCTTGCACGGGAGTTCAGGAGTATGTTTTCCCATCTCTTTCTGATGAAGAGGTAGTCGCACCACCGGCTCTGGAAGAAGTACCCCAAACCATTGAATCCGTACAGCAAGATAATACTTCACAAGAAATACCTCCATCACAATATGCTCCTCCACCGCCAATGGCGCAACCTGAAGTAGCGTATGATACTGGTCCAACCGGGACATTTGTTGGAGGAAAAATTAACCAATTTAGGGCAGATTTGTCAAGCATCCAAAATGCAATATCCTCTCACAATAATGATTTTTTGAGGTTTAAGGATCTGGTAGATGAACAAACATCTGTTTACCAAGGTCTTTCAAGTGCAATAAGATCTAGACTGCAAATTGGAACAACCCCAGGGAATCCAATTTTGGTTGGACAATGGAATGATGCGCAAAGGGCGCTTGAGGACATCCAAAACAATGTTAACAACTTACAAATTGTAAACAATAGAGTTACCGCTGACGCGGCCTTAATTACCCACCTTAAAAATGCAATTGATTCTAGTTTTTATATTTCTGGAGCTATTGATGAAGATCATAATCAGCTTAAAGTCTTAAATGATGATGTTCAAAGAACCGCCGTACTTTATCAAAGGCTGATGGATGAACTTGAACAAAAAATCACTCGTGAAATAAGAATTTTAAATGACGAGAGAGAATATATGAAACAACTTGCTGAAGATGTTGAAGTAGGTAAATTTGGAGGAAGGGTAACAGCTCCTCCAACTGGGTCCAAAAGTTCATCAATTTCAAGTAGTTCTGGCGATGCAGAAGCTCAAAAACCAAAGGTTGTACCACTGAATTATGATAACGCAATTCTTGTTATTAAATTCGATGATACTAGTTTTGATTATTCAACTGCACTTTTTGAAGCAATTTCAGGTGCTCTTGAACAAATGCCTTCTGCCAGCTTTGAAGTCGTAGCAGTTAGTCCCACAGGTGGAGCAACTTTTACAGATCAAGCTCGAGTGAGAGCATCGGAAGTTTTTAATAAAATAATTGAAATGGGTGTTCCATCTGAAAGATTATCACTAACCTCATCAAACAGTACTTCAGCCCAAGCTGAAGAAGTACACATTTATCTTAAAAATTAACCACTAGAGTATTTTACCTTTTTTTAATTTAAGTTTTTTTTTCAAACTGATATTATCAATCAGCCTAACATTATCTATGACAGCAGAAATAAAAATTCTTGCTTTATCTGGATAGTCATCCAACGGAAGAAGATTTTTCTCTTTGAGAATTTCAAGATAATTAACCTTTTCAAAACCAGCCTTAAGTATTTTTATTTTGTAGAAATGTAATCTACTAATAGAAATGCCATCTTCAATTATCTCCTGAGCTAATAAATTCAAAGATTCAAAAATTACTTTTGCACTTAAGCGTTTTTTTTTTCCAATCAAACTATTTCTTGAAGAAAGTGCTAGCCCACTTTCATCTCTTACAGTCGGTAAGATCAAAACTTTTGTTGGGAAAAAAAAATCTTTAATTATTTGTTTTATCACAAGAGTTTGTTGGTAGTCTTTTTCACCTAAAATTATTCTATCAGGCTGTATTAAAATTAAAAATTTCAAAATTATTGTGGAAACTCCAGAGAAATGACCAGGCCTGTCTAGACCACAAAGGTTCTCTGAAATTAAATTTGTTTTAATAAAACTAAGATTGTTATTAACAATAGATGGCTGAGGAATATAAATTAAATCAACTCCAATATCTTTCAGCAGATCTATGTCATTCTTTAATGTTCTAGGGTATAAATTAAAGTCTTCTTTATCATCAAATTGCAATGGATTAACAAAAATACTAACTACAGTGAAATCTTTCTTTTTTTTTGCATAATTTATCAAACTTAAATGACCTTTATGAAAATTTCCCATTGTTGGAATAAAAGTTATTTGTCTTTTTTCTCTGATTGAGCTTAGAGCTTTTTGGAGTAATTTTTTTTTTTTTATAATCATAACTTATAATTTATTCATAGTAGTGTTTTCGTTTTGGGTATTTACGATTTTTCACATCTTCGGAAAATTTAAAAAAAGAATCACTCACTATTTTTCTTAAGTTTGAATATTTTTTCAAAAATTTTGACTTAAATTCACTCAATCCTAATAAATCCTCAGCTACTAAAATTTGTCCATCGCATTCTACGGTTGCACCAATACCAATTATAGGAACTTTAGCTATTCTCAACACCTCTTTAACCAGTGATTTAATTGTACATTCTAAAACGATTGCCATCACCCCAGAATCTTCAAGATATTTTAAATCCTTTATTATTTGTTTCTTTTCTTCCCTACTTCTACCAAATACTTTATAGTTACCATCCAATGATTGGGGCTGCATTCCTAAATGTCCAATTACAGTAATGTTATTACTAGTTAAATATTTTACATTTTCAGAAATTTTTTCTCCACCTTCTAATTTTACTGCATCTGCTCCTGAATTTGATAAAATAATTTTTGCATTTTTTAAAGCTTTAGATTTAGATTTTTCGTAAGTTCCAAAAGGCATGTCAATAACAACAAAAGATTTTTTCACACTTTTAGATACTGCTACTGCATGATTAATCATTAGCTGCATATTAACCTCTTTAGTGGAATTATATCCATACAGAACTGGCCCGACTGAATCACCAACTAAAATTATGTCAGCAAATTTGTCTGCAATTTTTGCAATTGGTTCTGTATAAGAAGTCAAGCAAACAATAGGTTGTCGTTTTTTATACTTCTCATAAATTTTTTTTTTTGTTATTTTCAAATCTTTTCCTAAAAAAAAACTAACATTATTAGAAAACTAAACTTACTATATTTTTATATGAATAAAAAAATAAAATTTTTTATAATCATTTTTTTGGTCGGCTTTTGTTCAAAACCCCAGTTAAAAGATTTAATCCCATCAATAGAACCCGAACCTTTTTCAAATTTTAATTATAAAAACAAAAAATATGATAAAGGGAAAGAAATTATTGTTGTTACAGCTAATAATTATGCAACAAAGATTGGTTTTGAAATATTAGAAGAAGGGGGCTCTGTTGTCGACGCTGCTGTTGCAATACAATTAACTTTAGGTTTGGTTGAACCGCAGTCGTCTGGATTAGGTGGGGGGCTATTTATTACATATTTTGATTCTGATTCACAAAAAGTTTTGAGTTATGATGGAAGAGAGAGGGCACCCATTAATATAAAAAATGATATTTTTTTAAACAAAGATGGAAAGCCAAAAAAATTTTTTGATGCCGCAGTAGGTGGGGCGTCTGTGGGTGTTCCTTCAAACCTTGAAACTTTAAAAAAGATCCACAAAGAATTTGGAAAACTCAATTGGAAAGAAATAATTAAACCAGTTATCGAATTATCCAATAATGGATTTGTTCCTCCTAATAGACTTGTTAATGCATTGAAAAAAGATAGGTTTTTTTTAAAGAATAACCCAGACTCTTTCTTTAACAAAATTTTAATAGATCCAAAAAAGAAAGTTTTTAATGAGGCTTACACAGAAACCCTTACTGTCATTTCTGAAAATTATAGAGATTTTTATGAAGGCAAAATAGCTAAAAATATTGTAAATATTGTTAAAAATTCTGAAAATCCTGGGATGCTTTCTATCGACGATTTAAAAAATTATAAACCAAAAAAAAAAAATGCTTTATGTCATAGATTAAATAATAAAATGTTGGTTTGTGGACCCAACCTACCTTCGTCAGGAACAATTTGTATTCTTCAAACCTTAATTTTGTTTGAATATTTAAATAATAAAAATAATGAGGTTGGTGTGAAAGAAATAATGGAAATATTAGATTTTGTATACCACTTAAGAAGCATTTATCTTGCTGATGAAGAATTTGTAACTGTAAATGTAAAAAAACTTCTTTCAATTGAATTTTTAAAAAGAGAGTTTAGGGCATTTAGATTAACAAAAAAAACAACTTATATTGATAATTTTGATGAAATATTCAACTCAACTAGCCACTTTAGTTTAGTTGATAGCTTTAATAATGCTCTGTCTGTGACATCCAGTATTGAAAGCTCATTTGGATCAAGACTTTTCGTAAATGGTTTTTTCTTGAATAACCAACTAACAGATTTTTCTTTCAAAATTTTTGACAAATTGGGGAATAAAAAAAAAAATAGAATTGAAGGAGGAAAAAGACCTCTCAGTTCAATGTCTCCTTTAATTATTTTTGATGAAAATAATGATTTCTTCTTAACAATAGGTTCACCGGGTGGAAAAGCAATTATTTCTTATGTTTCCAGAGTTTTAATCGATATATTTTATTTCGATTTAGACTTAAAAAAATCTATAGACAATCCAAACTTTCTAAAAATAAAAGGTAAATCATTTGTAGAAGATAAAAAACTGAATAAAATGATAGATAAAAAAGGATTAGTAAGAAATTTGACCAGTGGTTTAGGTGTTATAATAAAAGAAAAGGATAGTTATGTTGGTATTGCAGATAAAAGAAGAGATGGAACTGTAATGGGAAAATAATTTTTATTTTACAATCTTATGAGATTTGATATAAAAACTATCAAAAGGTTTAAAAAATGAAGAGAACTTTCCAGCCAAGTAATAAAGTAAGAAAAAAAAGACATGGTTTTAGATCTAGGATGTCGTCAAATGGTGGTAAAAAAATCCTCAATAACCGAAGACAAAAAGGAAGAAAAATTTTGTCAGCCTAAAAAAGCTAATAAACTTAAAAAAAGGTCAGATTTCTTAAAGCTAAGAAGTATATGTAAAAAAATTCACGGTAATTTTGTAATTCTTAATTTTTCTAAATCTAAAGGAGAAACAAAATATGGAATCACAGTTTCAAAGAAAATTGGAAATGCCGTTAAAAGAAATTATGTTAAAAGAGTAATTAGATCAATAATAAGGAATAATTGGAAAGAATTAAAAAAAGATTTGCAAGTAGAAATAATCCCCAAAAAAGGATTTTTAGAAACTGAATATACTTCGATTGAGAATGATATAAAAAATTTAATAAAAAAATTCAATTTTTAATTTATTGAAATCTCTCAGCCTTTCTTATAAAACTTAATTTTAGTAAAAATGGATAATCAAAAAAATTTATTATTAGCAGTTATTTTTTCTATAATTGTCTTGGTTGGCTTCGACTTTCTTTTTAACCCCAAAAAAAATTCCCAAACTTCTACAAATACTGAAACTCATTTAAATTCTAGAGATTCAAACTCAGATTTACCAACAATTAGTAAATCTAAAAATTTGTCAAGTGCTGAAATAAAAGAAAAAAGGTTATTTTTTACTGCTAATAGATTGGAAGGTAGTATAAATTTGTATGGCGCGACCCTAGATGACTTAGTTTTAAGTGATTATTTTGAGACTATTGAAAGAAAGAAAAAAGTTCGAGTTCTTGAAAAAGAAAATTCAACTTCCCCTTACTTTTTAAGGATGGGATGGGCATCTACAGATAAAAATCTAGAACTACCAGGAAAAGATTCTTTATGGATTTCTTCAAAAAATAAAATTTCAAAAAATGAAAAAATTGTACTCCAATGGGAAAATAAAAATGGTTTAAAATTTTTGAGAAATATTTCTTTTGATGAAAACTTTATGATTACAATTGAAGACGAGGTTTTAAATAAATCAGAGAAGACTATAGAATTGACAAATTTTTCTTATATAAGAAGAAAAAACCATATACCAGAGAATAAATTTTTTATACTTCATGAGGGACCTTTAGGAGTTTTCAATGATACCTTAAAAGAAATCTCATACGATGACATAGAGGAAAATGAAATAATAGAAACCTCAAAAAATGGATGGATTGGTTATACAGATCATTACTGGCAAGTTGCAATATTTCCTGACACAGAAGAACCATTCAAGGCTAGATTTAGGAACCTAAAAAATTCTAAAGATTCTATACAAATTGACTTTATTAATGAAAATATTAAGACACTTGAGTCCGGGCAAAAACTAAAAATAAAATCATATGTTTTTGCTGGGGCAAAAGAAGTTCCTCTCATTGATGAATACATTAAAAAATTAGATGTGAATAAACTTGATCTTTCAGTTGATTTTGGCTGGTTCTATTTTCTAACAAAACCTCTTTTTTATGCACTTCACTTTCTTTCTTCTCTATTTCAAAATTTTGGAATTGGTATAATCATTCTGACAATTTTTATGAGAATTGCATTATTCCCACTAGCTAATAAATCTTTTAAATCAATGAATGCCATGAGAATTTTAACTCCAGAGATAAAAAGAATTAGGGAAAGATATAAAGATGATAGAAACAAGATGAATCAAGAAATGTTTGCTTTGTATAGAAATAAAAAAATCAATCCAGCCGCTGGATGTTTACCTATTCTCCTACAAATACCGATTTTTTTTGCACTTTATAAAGTGTTATTTGTTTCAATTGAGATGAGGCATGCACCTTTTTTTGGGTGGATAAAAGACCTTTCTGCACCAGATCCAACAAGTATTTTTAATTTATTTGGTTTAATCCCCTGGGATCCACCATTATTCCTAACAATTGGTATTTGGCCAATTTTAATGGGTCTTACTATGTTTCTTCAACAAAAACTAAACCCTCCACCACCTGACCCAATCCAAGCAAAAATATTTTTAATGCTCCCGCTTATTTTTACATTTTTATTAGCTACATTCCCATCTGGAATGGTTGTATACTGGACTGTTAATAATGTTTTATCAATTGGCCAGCAATATATCCTTCTAAAAAGACAAAAAAAAGATAATATCTAATTATCTGGAGAAGTAATGACTGATGACTGGAGATTCTTAAAAGAAGTCTATTCGTATAACGATCTCCCGAATGATTCAATACCTGAATTTATTTTTTGGGGTAGATCTAATGTTGGAAAATCCTCACTCATTAATCTTTTGACAAAAAAAAAAATAGCTAAAACATCAAAAACTCCTGGTAGAACAAAATCACTTGTTTTTTTTCAATTCAAATCAAGTTTTAGAATTGTTGATTTTCCAGGTTATGGATTTTCTAAAATTAACAAAGAAAAAATTGAATTGCTTGATGATCTTATCGAAAAATATTTAACTTCTAGAAGTAACCTTAAAGAACTTTTTTTATTAATAGATTCGAGACACGGTTTAAAACCTATTGATATTACAATTTTAGACCTGTTAGGAAATATATCTTATAGAAATATAAATTTAATTTTTACAAAACAGGATAAATTGAAATCCCTACAAAGTAAAAAAAATTTAGAAAATTTAGAAAAAGAACTTAAAAAAAAAAGTTATAAAAAAATTTTTCATACTAGTATTAATGATGTTAATGGGATAGTTATATTAAAAAAATTTCTATTAAAATCTTTGAATGAGAGAGAGTTTGAATAAAAGTTCAAAAACAAAAGCTTTAGATTGGATGAAAAAAACATCCATTTTGTCTCAGGCTTTACCTTTTATGCAAAGGTATGCCGGTAAAAATATTACAATTAAATTTGGTGGTTCTGCTATGGGAGAAGACAAACTATACTCTAGTTTTGCAAAAGATATTGTTTTGCTAAAGCAGGTTGGAATAAATCCCTTGGTTGTTCATGGCGGAGGTCCTAAAATCAAGAAAATGCTCGATAAACTAAAAGTTAAAAGTTCTTTTGTTGATGGTTTAAGAGTTACTGACAAAGAGACAATGAATATTGTAGAAATGGTTTTGTCTGGTTCCATAAATAAAGATATTGTTATGCAAATTAATAAAGAGGGTGGAAATGCAATTGGTTTGTCTGGCAAAGATGCACTATTGGCCAGAACTAAAAAGTTTAAAAGAGACAGAAAATCAATAAAATTTGATAAAAATCTCGACCTGGGTTTTGTTGGGATGCCAGAAAAAATAAATTACAATTTCTTGAATTGGTGCCTAGAATCTGATCTTGTTCCTGTTATTTCACCAATCGGTTTTGATAAAAAATTCGAAACCTATAATATAAATGCGGATACTATGGCAGGAAGTATTGCTTCCTCTATTTCATCTGAAAGACTTATTTTACTTACTGATGTAAAGGGAGTCTTAGATAATAAAGGAAAACTTTTAACTGAAATCTCTGCCGCAGAGGCAAAAAAACTGATTAAAAATGGAACTATATCTGAAGGTATGATCCCAAAAGTAGAAACATGTCTTGAAGCAGTTAAAAGTGGGGTTAAAGCAGCAGTTATTCTAGATGGAAGGTTACCACATTCAATCTTACTAGAGATTTTTACAGAGCACGGTGTGGGAACATTAATCACAAATTAATGACCCAAGAAATTTTTAAAAAAAAAAATGTCTGGTTATTTGATTTGGACAACACTATTTATTCACCCAAAACAAAAATTTTTGATCAGATTGATAGAAGAATGAAATTGTTTATTTCAGATAAACTAAAAATTTCTAGTGATGAAGCATTTAAAATTCAAAAACTATACTATAGTAAATATGGAACAACTCTTTTTGGACTTATGAAAAATTATGATTTTGAACCCGAAGAGTTTTTAGAATTTGTTCATAATGTAGACCTCAGCAATTTAAAAAAATGCTCAAAACTTATCCAGCAATTAAAATTATTACCAGGAAAGAAAATTATATATACAAATGGCGATTTTGATTATGCAAAAAGGGTGCTTTGTAAACTTGAAATAGAAGAGTTGTTTGACGAAATATTTGATATTAAAAAATCTCGGTACATTCCAAAACCAAAAATCAAACCTTTTCAAGATTTTTTACAAGATAAGAAAATTGACACAAAAAATTGTGTTTATTTTGAAGATTTAGAGGATAATTTAAGGCCAGCATCAAAGATAGGAATGACAACTATCCATATTTGCAATGAAAGAAAAATAAAAATAAAACCTTTTATTGATTTTAGATTTAAAACTATAATAAATGCACTAGATATGATAAATAATTCCATTAAGAATTTGTAACTATGTCAACCTCAGATTTAAAAAATTTTATAAATAGTTTGTGGGAAAAAAAAGATTCGTTTAATACCACAGACAAAGAAGCAAGAAAAAAAATCAAACAAGTACTCGACTACCTTGATGTTGGTAATATAAGAATTTGTGAGAAGAAAGAAAATAGTTGGGTTACTAATGAGTGGATTAAAAAAGCTATTCTACTCTCTTTTAAGATTAGTGATAATTCAATATTTTCAAGTGGCATGTCAAATGCTAGGAGGGGACAATATACCTGGTTTGACAAAGTCAATTTAAAAACATCTGGATGGGTTGAAGATGAATGGACTAAGAGAAATTTTCGATCAGTCCCTGGTGCAATAGTAAGACATTCAGCACATATAGCCGAAAATGTTGTTTTAATGCCATGTTTTGTTAACCTTGGAGCTTATGTAGATTCTGGTACAATGATTGATACTTGGGCTACTGTTGGATCATGTGCACAAATTGGTAAAAATGTACATATATCTGGGGGTGCTGGAATAGGCGGGGTTTTAGAACCGCTTCAAGCAAACCCGGTTATTATCGAGGATGAT